>Ga0228633_1000268_pt1 | contig 14634 bp, 7 predicted proteins | sample 41DmetaG_FD_182703 | JGI IMG/M metagenome (GOLD analysis project Ga0228633, IMG submission 182703) | Seawater microbial communities from Monterey Bay, California, United States - 41D | ecosystem: Environmental > Aquatic > Marine > Coastal | place: USA: California | collected 2016-11-13
ACATTAAAAAATAAATGTTTAATTTATAAATGATATAAAAATTATAATTAATAAGTTTTTAATTAATTATATAGAAATAAAATTATTAATAAATCTGCAATAAAATGAGTTAATAGTGTATTCTTTGTTATGAAAATTGTAATATTTTTGGAGTGTAAAAATGTAATCATGGACCTATATGTAGTAATTGTCAAATTAAGTGTAGAATAAAATTGAATTTGAAAGATTGTTCAATTTGCAAAGTAATTTTTAATATTAAAAGGAAAAACTAGATTATATAATTCTATCTTTAGAGTTTTAATAATTTGATAAAATAGATTAAAAATAATTATAGATTTATAAAGTATCATGATTTTTTTTATAGGATGATATCTATTATTTAGAAAAGGAAATAAAATAATAATTAGATTTATTAAATTCTAACATGTGTAGTTTATGTTCAGCATAATTTAACACAATTGGAGTACTAAAAAAACATTTAAAAGAAAAGCATTAAAAATATTTATGGTAAAAATTATTAATATATAAGTGATTTATGCTGTGATAATAAAGCTGCATTATTAAGTGAACAAAAACTTTTTTCTAAAGAAGAATATTCGTAACATCTTAATTACGGAGAAAAAGATTAATTTGATAATGTTTTTTTTTTACATCCTTACTGTGACGTTCTTTAATTAAATTATAGTTTTGTGATGAAAATTTTTATAATGAAGATATTTTTATCAAACATCTTCACCAAACGCATTTTAGTTGCCCTGTTTGTGCAGATTAAGAAAAATTTACATTTTATTAATAGTATTCCAATTTATAAAAACACTTTAAAATGTCACATTATATTTGCACGTAGAAATCTTGTCTAGAAAAAAATTATATTGTTTTTGCAACAAAAGGAGAACTTGAACTTCATAAAGCCCAGGAACATTCAAATCATTAAAATATTAAATTTATGAAGTTTATCAATTATTTATTTTTAGTTAAGTTATGACAGGATTTCATTATGGAGGAGATATTCCTAAAATTTAGGAAAAAATCGTAATTAAAGATAATGAGGGAGTTAACTTTTTAGCTTAATTTTTATCATAGAAGGATAATAAAGAATAAAATAAAATTTTTGATAAAAATTAATAATTAGATTTATAGTTAGATATAAGATAGCTATTTAAAGTAAAAAATAATATATTTAGATAAAATACAGGCATTTTGATTTTCAAAAGTATTTGAAATAGATTTTCAATATATTTTAAAATCGAATGAAAGGGAAATAAGTATATTAAAGAAAAGATTAAAAATTGGATATTTAGGAGATATTATTGATAAAATATTCTGATATAGAAATAGATAGATCTTTTATATAATAGATGTTTCATACAAATGTTTAATATCATAATGAGACATATAAATAATTTAATTAATTATCAACGATGTTTATTTAAGGTGCATAAACTGAAAATTAATTTTTCTATGAATTCTTAAGTATTTTTGGAGAATAATTCGTATAAATATAATTTTATAGACCATTAGTTATTTTCCATTTCTTTTAAAGACTATACCTTATCCTATGTCTGAAATTTTAGATGCCACATATTATACATATATGATTAGATATACTTAAGAAAAATTATTTTTAAAAAAATACTCTACCTATAAAAACCTATTTTAAGCATTATAAAGAAAAATTCTTAAAAATATCAGATTAAGAGATAAATAATTCAAAATTACTTTGGATTAAATAAAATTTAGATAATTTTTACTTGTAATTAAAAAATTAGACGTTTAAAGTATGGTACAAATATCTTATGGATCAAATTTTGGTCTCTCCATAGATGTATTGTTTTATTTTTATTAAGACCATTAATTTATTTAAAAATAAGATTTATTTATGCTCTAAAGTATCTGAAATTATTGATTAATTTCAATTAATTGATTTAAATAAATTATATATATATTTTCATATTTGTAGTTCTGTAATTGATAATAGTGAAATTTATGATTTTAAAATAAAATAAGATAATTTATTTAATTTAATAATCGATAATAAAAAAGACATTAAATTAGAATAAAATGTTAATTAGGATTAAAATAAATCAGCAAAATAATAGTTCAAAGAATAAAAAATGTTTGTTTATTTTATTTAAGAAAATGGAATTAAACTTAAGAAATAAAAAAAAATGAAGGCTAAGATTAAGAATTTCCAGATATATAATTATAAGAAAAATAAGAGAAATTTCAAGATTTTCACAACTAAAATCATTAAGATATTAAAAAAAATAAGTTAATATTTTTTAATAAGAATTTAAACTATTTCTAATTATTAAATAAATGATTCATAATAAATTAACAAAAAATAGAATAATGTTTAATAAAAATAATAATATATTGAATAATAAAGTAAAAAAGAAGATTTTCCAACTTTGGAGACATAAACAATATGTAATAAAAATAATTAAAAAAATGAAGAAAAAAATCAAGAAAAGAAAGAATTGAAATTAAAAACAAAATAAGATTTTTAATCTTTTAATTCAAATGAAATTATGAATAAAAAAGAGTATTTTTTATATATTTTAGAATAATTGATGAATAAAAAATACATTATCATAAAAAAACTAAAAAAAAAGATAAAAAAATTGATCATACAAAGGGTATTTTTATATATATTAGAAATTTTTAATTAGTTAGAAGATAATAAAGAAATTTTGCATAATAATATATAAAATAGTAATAATTTTTCTGAAGATCATTAAAAATTAAAATAAAATTTCATGTTTGATGAAAATTAGAATATAAAAGATCTATAAGAATAATAGAATTCAATTTATAAATAAATATTATAGTAAGAAAATTAAAATAAATAATAATAAAATAAAAAAGAGTAAATTTTAAATAAATAAATTGAATAAATTGTGAATAAATAAGAGAAAAATTTGAATAAATAATAAGAATAAATTTTGAATAAAGAATAAAAAAAGAAAAATTAAAAGATTAATTTATTTTCATAGGAAAATGATGATGATATTTTTTTAACAAAAAAGCCAAAAAATTAGAGTATAATTTTTACTGAGCCTTAACTTAAATAAAAAAATAATTCATAAATTAATACGAATATTGTGTTAGAATAAAATGAAGATTGGGGATAGCCCGATAACAATTTGAAAGTTGTTAAAACTATCTAAAAAGGGAAAAAAAAAAAAGAATTCTATTAAGGTGGATTCTTTTGATATTATATTTAAATCAAATTGGGTTTATTTTTTCAAAAGTTTTTAACTCTTAAGGTATAGAAAGCATAGATACGTATTCTAAGAATTGTTAATAATTTTATTCATTTTTTTATTATATCTCTTTACTATTTTTTCGATCTTATTTTTATTCAGTGTTTAATTATGAAATTTCTAAGCTATTTTTTCGATCATTTTTATTTTCAGTATTTAATTATGAAATTTCTTAGCTATTTTATTATTAAACTTATTAAATTGTTATTTGATGAAGTTTATTTTCAGTTAATTTTAATTATGATTCACTTTCTTTAAATTATTCATTTTAAATTTGATTAATTTATTATTTATCTTATTAAAATTGCTTTAATTATTCATTGTCTTTTAATTATGTAATTTATTCCATATCTTTTTGATTAATTTATATGCAACTTTCTTATTTCTTAATTTTTTATTCATCATCATTTTATTGAATTTATTGTATGCTTTATTTTAAAGAAATTTATTATTAGTCATTAATTTATTTTTACTATTCACCATTTATTTATTTTTACTGAACACTATTTATTTATTATTACTGAACACCTTTATATTATTAATCATTATCATTTTATTGTTATTAATCATTATCATTTTATTGTTATTAATCGTTATCATTTTATTGTTATTAATCGTTATCATTTTATTATAATTCAGTGTTTATTTTTTATTTACCATTTATTTATTAAAACTGAACACTGTTTATTTATTATTATTCACTTTTTATTTATTATTATTCACTGTTTATTTAATGTTATATATCATTAATATTTTATTATTATTATTATTCAGCGTTTATTTATTATTTACCATTTATTTATTTTTACTGATCACCATTATTTTATTATTATTCACTTTTTATTTATTGTAATTAATCATTATTATTTTATTATTATTATTCACCATTATTTTTTAATCGACTTTAAATCTAATTTTTTTATTAGATTGATTCAGATAAAGAATGATTCTATTTTTGATTAATAGTAGTTAACGTATTTATATTTCCAACAGATGCAGTATCTTTTTTTTTTCTAATTTCTTCTAATTTAAGTTTGTATTACTCTAATTTTTTTTATTTGATTTCATCTTATTATTTTTTATAAATAATATAATCTTTGGCAAACGATTTGATTAATTCTCTGGAAAAAGTGAAAGTAAAAGCTTATTCAATAAGATTTTCAGGTAGCATTTAAGAATCTGTGTCCATATCTTTAAAGCAATACATAATTTATTCTAGATTTTTAGATTTATTTAATTTATCTATTCTAATTTTGAATATAGCAAGGCCAATTCTATATAATATTTTCTCAGGTTCATTTAAAAAAATGTCAAAAATATTTAAAACTGAAATAAAGGGTAAATAATGCGCATAATTAGTAATAAGCCAACCAGTACAAATGGCTGTTAACTTTAATATCAAATATATTTACACTTATTTATAAAATATCTAATTTTTTCTATATTACAGGAAAATATAAAACTAAAAGCTTTTCAAATATAAAAAGTTCTTTATCTAAATTTTATAGATTTTTATATATTTATTATCTATCACATTTTATCATAAAACTAACAATCATCCAAAAACTAGTTTCTTCATCAAAATGTAATAAAAAAATTCCTGCAATAGAATTTAACCCTTGTGTATATCCTATATCGGGAAAGGCTATTAAGAACGCTTTCAATACATTTTGTAATTTTTATTGACTTTTTAACTTATAATGATAATTAAATTAATTAGTTATTACCCAATTTTGTTGTCAAAATTAATATTATTTTGAAAAGTTCTTGGTACATCATCATTTATAGTATTAAATTAAGTCTTTAAATCTATTTTTATTTTTTGATTTAACAGATCATAATAATTAATATTTGAATATATTTCCTTATATTTCTAGATTTCTGCTAATTTTGGCCATATTTATATTCTCATTGTTTATGGTATACCTTTTCTTACTCTTTTTTTGACTTTAAATATAAATATTTTAACATTTTTCTGATTTATAAACTTTATCATATTTTTTCCACATTCTTATCCATTTTTCTAACCGTGTTATTTATAATCTTTTGAATTCATCACTTGGTTTTAAATCTATTTTATAAAAACCAAAACTATCTTTATTTGCTTACATTTATAAATATAAATAAATTATATAATTTTATGCAATAATAATAAAGAAAATTGAGTCCTATAAATCAAAATCAATATTTCAATGTATAACAACAATCTAACTACGAATAGAAATAACCTCATTAAAATGTAAAAATTGATAATAATTTTACCATTTAATTGAACAATAATAACAATTAGATTTTTAAAATTATTAAGACACAAAGTAGCAATAATATTAATTAATAAAATTTAACTAATAGACAAATCAATTAAGATAAAAAATACGCTATTGATGCTAATTAGTTTAATCTTGATAAAATTTAACAATTGAAATAACATATTTGTAATATCAACTAATAACTAGACAAGTAATAGATTTTAATTAAGAATTTTTATCAAAAACTTCAGATATTAATATAATTTTATTAATAAATTTATTAAATTTTTTGTAAATTTTGTAATTTTAATATATAAAATTCCTATATTAATTTATAACTTAATAATAATTAAAAGAGAAGTTAATTCAAAAAACTAAGTAATAAATAAATGTACAATTCTTTAAAAGCAACTAACCTAATAAGAAATATAATTGAATATTTTAACATCATAAAAAAAATAATCTCCAATATAAGAAATTATAAATAAAGAACAATCTCCAGAGTATATTATATTTTATAAAAAGCTACATCGAAGATGTTAAATATTAGGATTTTTACAATGATTAATTAGAAAATTTGAATAATTTACATTAAAAAGCTATATAATAAATAAGTAATAAGAATAAAATCATATAAACCCTATAAGTATATAAGCAATTATATAAAGGAAAGTATAGTTGATAATGAAATATTTACTTAAGAAATATCAATTTTAAAATAAAAGAATATAGATTTGATATATAAATTAGACATTTAAATTTAAGAAAATTTAATGCAAAAAATCGATTTAGACATTAAAGATACAGAATTATTATAATTGTAGTCATAAAATTAGTAAAATACTTCAAATTTAAATTACTTAAAATTATATAATTAAATAATTAAAGAAAAATCGAATTAAAAAGGTAAATTATATTTATAATAAAAGTTCAATTCATTAATATAGCTGAATTAAAAAATGAAAAATTCAAATAGATTTCATTTAATGAAATCAAATTAAAAAAAAATTTAAGATAGATGTTAAAATCATTTTGAATTAATTACAATTTTATAAACATTATCAAAAAAGTATATTTTTATAATTTATATAATGAAAAAGTATGTTTTTTGAAAAAATTAAATGTCATAATTATTTTTAAGATGAATGAATTTTATTGTTTTAACTTACTTTTATCTTATAATTTTAATATTACTTTAAACTTACTATTTTTACTGCTTCTATCAGTTTCGATGGATCTAGAGTCTGATTTTGAATTTCTAGAAGAATCTTTTAATGAATTTTAGTTTGCAAATGCATTATAACTTGGTCTATACGTATTTTTAATTTATGGCACTCCTTTTTTAAAATTTTTTAATAATTATTAATCTATTTTATTTACAGAATTACTATCATAAACATCTAAAATTTCTTTATTTTTGATTTATTTATATTTATCTTTTATTGCTTGTATTTTTTAACTATTCAATTCTATGTTTCTTGCTGTTATTTTTACAATACTTTTTGTATTAAATAAGTTCGCATTTATTTCATCATTATTATTTTATTTATTTTCTGATTTGAATATTAAATCATTTATTTAAAATAAATTATTCTTTTTTTCTTTTATTCTAATTTAATTTTTATGTATTTATTATAAATTTGTTTATTTTTTTTATATTTTTTATTAAAAATTATCAGAATAATCAGTATTTAATAATACATCTTATTCTCTTTAAGTTTTTTTCGCATTTTTGTTTAAAGAAGCATCTATTTTTTAATCAAAAGATTACATATCTTTTTTGAACTAATAAATTTTATATTTAAACTTTTTAACTTATTGTAATTAGATTTAAATCTAAATTCGGCATCTAATAACCATGATTTTTAAAAAAATCTTAATTTTATGTTATATTATAAAATTATGACGTGTCTAAATTCTATTATTTTTAAGTTAATAGTTATTTAAATAGATCCAAAATTGTAAATGATTTTTATTCACTTAAATTACTTATATCTTTTAAGATTTTTGTATATATTATATCTTATTTTTTATTTTCTATATTATATTTTGGATATGTTCTTATTAATTTTCTAATCTTATAATATTATATATAATGCCTCTGTATATCTTATTTTTCTTATTTTTCTTTAATATGAGGATATCATTTTAAGTAATTTTAGCATGAAAAATCTTGGAAAATATATATGGTATTAATAGAAATCTAATAATTTTTTAAATTTTTTTTTATGCTCTTTTTTTGAATAAAAACGGTTTAATCTTTCAATTCTTTCATCAACCACTAGTTGATCAGTCAAATTAATGAGTTTATTCTATTATTTTTCTAAAAATAATAAAAAATAAATAAAATATTACCTAAAATTTAATTAATTTACATTAAATAAAAATAATTCTAAGATTATGAGTATTTATGAAACAATGCATTTTTTACTAAATTTGTAAATTAATCTCTTTATTATAATTTCCTACAAACTTCACATCGTCTATAGTCTAATTATTTTTGTCTCATTTTTTAAATACAATAAAAATTATAATTTTTTATTATGTAAAATTAAATAGAACCATATCAAAGAATAATAAACAATTTCTAAAATTTCTAAAATATTCAAAAAAACTTATCTTATTCTTATGAAAATGGCTTAAAATTATTATAAGCATTAGGAAGATTAGAAAAAAAAGAAATATAAAAAGTTTTTTTATAATATAAAAACAGAATAGATAAAATTTATAAAGTCCTATACATAAATCCAATAAAAAGACATCTCCAGAAAAAATAACAAATTTGAATTTTACTTTAAAAAAGTTACCTTTGTAATAATAAATCAGTTTATAAAATACAGAATAGGTATATTTAATAAATTTTAAAGGATAAATTTTCTTATTCTGAGATATTACCAAATATTGAGGATTAGACAGCTGAAAATGTAGCTAAAATGTTTAAGATAGCCACATTAAATTATAAATTGCACTCTTCATAAGAAGTAACTCTACTAGAGAGTGATAAAAGATTGCTAGAATGTATTTAACAAAATAAGTAATTATAGTTTTATATAAGAAAATTATTTTTATCAACAGTGGATAATTGGTTATTTGAAGAATATATTACAAATAAATAAGAAAGATATTTTATAATTTTTGATGAAATTTTAGATATTGTGTCTTAATTTTAAATAGTTGAAATTTAAGAAATTAGTCTATATTAATAATTTTTAACAAAAATTCCAATAATTAATGAAAAATTTTTTGATTTCTTATATTAACTTTATAAGCAAAATAATGAAATTTTATCATAATAAGATGAAAAATAAGTATAATTTTATATGAAAAGGTTAATTTAGTATAAATATTTATAAATTGGATATATAATGTCCCATAATTATAATTAAAACAATATGGGTTAAAATTATTTTTAAAACTGAATAGAAATGAAGTAGTATAAAATATATACAATTTTTATAAATATGATGAATATTAAGCAATAATTTAAGAAAATTTAAAAATAAGGTATTTTAATAATAAAGTAAAGATTTGAAACATTAAAATAAGAGCCATCTATCAAATTAGATATTGAATCCGAAGATATAAATATAATTGCAAGCTAAAGTATCTGTTTTTATATGTCTAATTTTTGTTCAAACATTATTTAATAATTGATTTTGTAGTTTAATGATTTGAAGGAGGAAGTCTAAACTAAATTTTTAGAAAGAGTTTATGATATTTTTGATTATTATTATTAAGATTCATAATCTTGGTAAATTATGGCCGAATTATTAAAATAAAGTCTCAATATTTAAAATCTTAAGATTAATGAAAAAATCATTGAATATCTTAAAGATAAATAAGACTTATAATTTGATTTATTACAATCAATCGCCGATTATTTTAAGAATTTTAAATTAGTATTGTTTTTATAAATAGAATTATTTTTTAGAAGACTATTTGAACATATTTAGTTAACATTAAGAATTATTTTTCAAAGCTTTACATTCAATAGAAAACATGTCTCTAGAATAAATAATAAATATTTTGAAGATTATATATGAAAAATATTAAAATTAAATCAATGTTTTTTTTAGATATTTTTTATAAAGTTAAAAAATAGAGTAATTTATGATGTTGCACAATCAATAAGATAGATAAAAATATAATAGTTTTATTAATTAACAAATAACACTTTATATACAGTAATTTTTCAAAATTTTAGTAAATTAGATAAAGATGAACTAATAAACATTTTTAGAGATGCGATGCTTTAAAAGAAAAATTATTTTTAACTTTTCATATTCATAATTAAATTTATTCAAGTAAATATTATAATATTAAAGTATTTAGATACATTTAATTAAAATATTCTTTAAAAAAAATTGAGCTAAATAATAGAAATTATAAAAGAATATAAAATTTGGGAAAAATTTGAAGCTCAATAACATTGGATACTTTTTGCAAATGTATTAATACTTGTAGATGAAAAAGATTTAACAAGAATTTTAATAAGAAATAATATTCCTGATTTTATTATTTAAAAATTAGCTACATAAAATTGATATTTATGTAATTATATATTTAAATTTATTTAATTTCATTTTCTTATTAATTGTAATTTATTTAAAGAATCGTATATTCCACCATTATTATATACGAAACTAAATATGTATATAGCATTAATATAAAATATTATAGCAAAATAAGTATTTCCTCCTACTTTTGGAATAAATGCCCAACTATGTTTCAAACATTCTTAATATCCATCTTTTTAACTCAAAGAATAATCTTTCATTATCATTCTCAACGTAAATACTGTAGACCATTTACAGAATAAAATTATCCATGGAATATTTTCTAATTATAAATATTTAATCACCTTAGATCAATAATGTAAAACTACAATATATTAGTATTTCTCCTAAATAATTAGGGTTTCTAGTCCATGAAAAAAATCCTGTTGAAATTAATCCTTTTTTATATTTTAATGTGAAATATTTTTATCCATCAGATCCTAACATTAAAACTATTCCTATAACATATATCATAATAGATGTAAAAATTCTTTCATTACTAGGCCATTATGTTTCTGGTGCCGTTTAACGACTGCATAATAGATATCCCCCATACCCTAATAAAGGCCAAAATATAGTTATTATGATAGCCCCAACAAAGCTTACCTTTTAAAATTAATGAAAACTTTTGTTTACCAAGCTGGATCTGGAAATAAATTGTCTTTTAAAATCCAAAATAAACCATAACTACCATGTAATACTAAATAAAGCCAACAACCTTATGAAAAATTGTTAAAATAACACATCATAGCAAAAATAACAAATAAATATCTAAAAGTTTTTTTAAAATTACGATCCTTTTTACATATTTATCACATAATTCATGGGAATTAAAGCTGGACCAGGGGGTAAAGTCATAAGGGTTTATTGATAATTTGTACCAAACTTAGATATTTGAGCCATATATGAATCTTTTCTTTACTTATCATTATTATCGTTATATATTAGCTTTTTTTCAAGTGATTGTTTTTCTTTTTATTAACTTCGTAATTTCATATAATATTTTATTATAAGATAATATTTGTAAATAAGTTTCATTTTTGATTTTAATATTATTTATAAAATGAGCTAAAATTAACCACAAATAGAATAGCCTTAAAAATTAAGATAATTATCTGTTAAAGATGGTTAGCTAGAAATTTTTTTGATATAAAGAAATAGAACTATTGAAAATTTGAGATAATAATTATAAATTTTAAATAAAAAATCTTAAGAAACTAAAAAAATTATTGGTTATACAGAAGATAAGCTTTCAAAATATCAATTCATCGAATTAAAGAATTTTGATATATAGAAAAAATATGTAAATTTTTATTCTAGAAAAATTTATATTATTCATTTTATACAAATATATTTCTTTTTTTTCACTATAAAGCTAATTTTTTTGGTAAATATAATCTTATTTATTTTATGGATTAAATAGAAATGATTAATTTAAAATTACATATTTAATAGAAATTTTTATAAATTAATTTATAGATTATTATTTTTTTTAAATAAAATGAATATAATTTTTTTTACTAAATTTCTTTAAAATGTTTAAATAATATAGGAATACTTAAAATAAAAAGATTTTATTATAAAAACAAAATTACAAAAATAAGTAAAATATATGATATTAAAAAGAAATTGAATAGTATCGAGTAACCTTAAGATTAAAAATTGATAGAAATGTAATAATAAATGAAACAAAAATATTAATCAACAAAAATAGAAAAATTGATAGAACTTTAAAGAAAGAGTATTTATATAAAAATAAAAGAATTATTTTCTAAAAATTATAGATACAGTTAACCTTTAAAAGGATTAAAGAAAGAGATGAATAATATAATAAGTACAACAAGAGAATGTATTTTATATATAAATTTCAAGCTGTATAAAATTAAATGAGTGAATAATTATAGTAAAGTCCAAGAAATTTTACTTAATTTAATTTTACTAGAGTTTAAAAAAATCATTTTGTTAAATCAACTTCTAATAGAAATTCTTTAAAATAATTTGATAAATTCCAATCCACAAAAAACTCTTAAACACCTTAAAATATCCAATTTTTAATTTAAACATAGTGATTTTAATAATTAAAATTTCTTTATAAATAATACATTATTTCTATTATAATTATGTAAGAACAAATCACAGCCTGTATAAGAATTAAACCAGAAAATATTGACTAAAAAATTTTTGTTCCTTTAGATGATAAAAATATTCTTGTAGAAAAAAATAATGAAAAATATACTTTTGATCATGTTTTTGATTAAAAATAATAAAATTAAGATATTTTCAATGTTTTAGGAGAAAATAATATTTCTAAATTTATAAACGGAATAAACTGTAATAAATTTTATTAAATATAACTCTTTTCTTGTTCATTATTTCAAAGAATTTATCAAAATTCTTCCAATATTTCAAATATTAATATTTAACTGAAAATTTTAAAATTTTTAGAATTTTTAAATTGACTAAAATTATTAAAAATATTAGGTTGTATTTTTGCATACGGTTAAACATGTTCTGGTAAAACATTTACAATGAAAGGAAAAGATTAAACTCCAGGATTAATATAATTATCAATAAAAAAATTTTACGAAATGATAAAAGTATTTTAAATTTGATAAAGTAAAATGAGAAAAATGAGTATAAATTAAAAGTATCTTATTTAGAAATTTATAATGAATAAATAAATGATTTATTAGAAATAAGAAATTAAAATTTAGACATGTTGGATAGTAAATAAAAAGGGATGTAAATACCTGATTTGAGTGAGCATTTAGTTGAATCTGAAAAATAAACATTAGATTTGTTTTTTAAAGGTGAAGATAATAGAAAATATGGAGGAACAGAATCAAATCTATAGTCAAGTCGTTCTCATGCTATTTTTAGACTATATTTAGAAATAAAAATAAATAAGAATTCTAGATAAACATTATTTTCTTATCTAAATTTAATTGATTTAGCAGGAAGTGAAGGATTATCAAAAACAAAGGCTACCGGAGTAAGAAAAAAGTATTAATTATTTTTATTTTAAAGAGAAGGTGATAATATAAATAAAAGTTTATTGTCTCTTAGTAATTGTATTCGAAATTTAAGTGAAAAATAAAGTTTTGTTTCTTATAGAGATAGTAAATTAACGAGACTGCTTTAATCTTGTTTGGGTGGTAATAGTAAAACGACTGTTATATGTACAATAAATGAAAATATTGAGAATTTTTAAGAAAGTATTAATACGATAAAATTTGGATTTTGTGCTGGAGGAATAAAAAACCATATAAGTTAAAATCAAATATAACAAATGAATGATTAGAAATGTTAAGAGTATGATTAATAAAAAGTATATATATGATAATAAGGATTAAAATATAAAATTATAAATTGAGTATGAAGAGCTAAAAGATTAAATAGACAAATTATAGATAGATATACAAGATGATTAATAAAATTATGATTAATAATTTTAATTATAAAAAATATAGATATAATAAAATATAGAATTAATTGAATAATAATAAGAAATTAGAAATTAAACAGATTCCTAAATAGAATAGTATTTTTTTTAATTTGTATAGAATAATATAAGATATATAAGATCAAAATGATACAATTTAATAAAAATGTAAATAAATTGTTGAAATATAATAAAATACTTAAGAATAAAATAAATAAAATGATGAATAAATGATTAAATTAGAGGAATAAGAAAAATAAATTAAGAAATATGATGATTTATAAAGAAAAGAGAACTAAAAAGATGAAAAAAAAGAAGATAAAACAAAAGATAAATATAATTTATAATAAAAAAAAAAAATTCAAATATTTGAAATGGATATAGATTTATCATAAATATAAGATATTTAAATATAAAGTAATATTTATCAAAATTAGATTAATTAAAATAAAGATATATTGATAACAATAAAAAAATAAATCAAATATAAATTGATTTATAAAATATGAAAAATCAAATATTAGAATGCGATTAATAAAAAAATGATTTATAAAATCATAAAGATTAATTAAGTTTTTAATGTCAAAAATAAGAATATTAAAAAAAAGAGAATAAAAATATGGAAAATATAGATAATTAAAACTAAGAAAAATTAGAGAAATAAAATTTTGGTTAGTAACTATATTTTTAAAAAGAAAACGTAAAAACCCTTATAGTGCAAATAATAATGAATTTAGCTCATTTAAAATACTTAAAACAAACAAAAAAGGAACCTAAAAAAAAATACAAGATAAATTTGATAGTTAATAAATAAATTAAACAATTTTTTACTAATAAAACAAAATTTAGAGATTAGATTACTTTATAAATTAAACTATATAAAACCATAAATAAAGTTATTTTATTATCAATTAGATTATTAAAAAGAATTTGAGCTAAATACATATTATTTATTTCTAAACTATTAACTACTGGAAAAATAAATATAACAATTAATTAAAATTTAAGATTGAATATAATTTATAATTAATATTTTATGTAATTTAACAATTATGTATAATACCACAAAAAACTCAATTTTTATAATAATTATAAATATATTATAAAATTGGGGTTGGGGT
>Ga0228633_1000269_pt1 | contig 14629 bp, 4 predicted proteins | sample 41DmetaG_FD_182703 | JGI IMG/M metagenome (GOLD analysis project Ga0228633, IMG submission 182703) | Seawater microbial communities from Monterey Bay, California, United States - 41D | ecosystem: Environmental > Aquatic > Marine > Coastal | place: USA: California | collected 2016-11-13
TTACTGAAACTAAATGTTCACCTAAAACCTATAATCCTTCTTCTTCTACACCATCAAATAAATAAGGATGATTACATACTTTTCTCAATTACATCATTAAATTTAAAAAATGATTTTTATTTTCTCCATCTAATGGGTTTCGTTTCATTAATATATTTTTATATATTTTTTATTACACTTAAGTTAACCCTGTATATATGTAAACTTCCTTTTTAGGAGGAATAGAAGTTTCTACTTCCGCTTTGGTTCTTCTTAACATAAATGGTTTCAAAATTTAATGAAGTTTTCTTACTATTTCTAAATTTTTATCTTCACTTTAAATTTAGTTATCATTAAAAAAATTATCAAATATTTCACTTGAATCGAAGATATCTGGCATCAAAAAATTCAATAAAGACCAAAGCTCATGTAAATTATTTTATAACGGTGTTCCTGTCAACAATAATTTATAATCCCTTTAATTTAAATTAATTACGTATTAAATGATCGAACATTCATCGATAATAAAGATTCTTCATTTTTTATTTTATGAGCTTCATCAATTATCATATATTTCCAATTAAATTTATTTAAGTATCTTTAACAAATATTTACACCTTCATAACTCGTTAAACAAATCTTTAATTATTATTATAATTACATCAAATTTTCCCGGTTTTAAATGATGTTTTAAAAGGTCTTCTCTCTCTTCTTTTATTGCAATTAATTTTAAAACTTTACAATTAGGTAACCATTTTTAGAATTCTTTAAACCAATTTCCTAAAGTTGATTTTGGCGCTATAATCAAAAAAGGCCCTGCTATATTTTTATATTATCTTAAAAATGCAATAAGTGATATTGTTTAAACAGTTTTTCCTAGACCCATTTCATCAGCCAATATACCATTAATTCCAATTTCATATAAGGATATTAACCAATTTAAACCAGTAAGCTGAAATTCTTTCAATTATCCATTTTTCAAAGATTATGGTTAAACTGTCATTAAAGTATTATCTTCTTCATCACAAGAATGTTCACTAAGGGAGTCTATTTTTTTGCATTTTTTATTTTACTATTTAGACGTTTTTTCCTTACTATTTTATAGTAAAAATTATGCATATTGATCAGCTTATTGTAAGAGTCTTTTAATCTTATTTTCTTCTTAAGATTGCGGTTTTTTTTTAAGATCCTCAACGAATTAGTGTTTTTGATCAGATAACTTTCTCACCCTGGCAAGCTCTAATGGATTTTCTTTTGGAATCATTTCAATTATTGTATTTGATGTTTCTATAAGAGGCTCTTCTAATAATTCTAATTCCATTCAAAAAATAAGATTTAAATATATAAAATTGGCGTATAAATATTTATAATTTATAATATTAAATCATCTAGTATAATAGCATCCTAAATTATTTCTACTATATCCTGGATTTGTAAATTTTTAATGATAGTCATTATAAGTAAATCTTACATGATTTTTGCCTCCAATTTTCTGAAAATTATTAGAATTTTACTATTTAATTAATTTTTTTTTAATTCAAGAGATTTAAATCACTTAAAGTGCTGACACCTTTAATCAAATTTTAATCCTCTATAATTTCAGACCATTATGTAATAAGTTTTTCTTATTATTTTATTAAAATATATATATTATAAAACCTTTTACACTAGATTTTTATCCTTTTGGTTAATATAGTGAGTATCTCAAATCTTATAAATTATTTTTTTCATTTTTATGTGTATGTCTATAATTATAATGTTCATTCGTTAATCTTAATCTGCCTTAAGCAGATGCAACTGTTCTAGAATGAATTTTTGGAACTCTATTTTCTTTAGTTTTTAAAACTTAAGTCTTTGAGTGAAATATATAGTTTTCTTGTTGATTCATAATTGAAATTATTATATTAATATTATTAAAGTTATTTTTTTAAAAAATCATAAGGATAGTAGTTAAATCCACATCAAATATAGCCCAAATGCCATTAAAATACCATAAAAAATACTCTATAATTATTTTTTTATTTTATCATCTGACTTTGTTTATGAAACTATATTTTAGAATTAATAAGTATTTTTTTAATAAAATAAATTTGATAAAATATTACTTTTTTTTTAAAATATATAAATACTTACCAGATTTAAAAATTATAAATCACAATATAAAATATATAAATTATAAATGAATTATACTTGAACTATCTTGATTTATCAAATTTTCATGAATAGTATTATATTTAAGATTATACCAAAATAACAATATAGGATAAAAATATGATATAAAAAACCCAGCAATAGCTCCATTTATACTTAATATGATAATATTTATACCCTAATAATAATTTTGGATCATAATTCCATACTCCACATATAACAGAAAAGAAAATTATAGATACATTAAATAAAATTTCATATTTTCTCGGGCAATCATCAGTTTAATCATAAAATAATTTGAAAAATTGATTTCTTGAAACCATTGCAATAAATGGTAGTATCAAAATTAAATATACAGCAAATAAAATCTTTAACATAAAAGCAAAAATATCTTAACTAGAAAAAAAATCTAAAATTGTGATCTAAATATTAGTTTTTCGCCCTAAAATAGCAATTTATCCAAAAACACCAATATATGAATATATCACAAATGCAGTTATGTAAGAAAAAAACAAATCCCTAACATTATTGTCTTAATTCTCATTTTTGCGATATATAATCAATAAACTATTTTATATTAAAAAGGATAGAGCCAGTGTCCCTGTTGCTTTTTATATTTCATCACTAATTAAATTTAATTCACAATCTTAATTCTTTTCTATCTATTAAATTGACCATCCATTTTAAGCGAAATTTAAAAAGAATTTATACATAATAAAGAATGAATAAAAAAAAATAGTTACAAATCCATATCTACCTAATTTCATTATAATATCTAAATTTCTCATATTTAATAATAAAAATATAATTACTGCTAATATAAAAATGGTATATTGATAACTATAATAATCGAATATAATTTGATCTCTTTAACCAATAGGCCAATCCCACTTATCAAAAAAAAACTAAATAGATCCATGTGTCATATTACACATTAATAAAAAATATATTATAGTAACTAAGTACATTAAAAGACTTGATATAAATGTATAAAAATTAACAAATTTTTACCCCATTATTCTTGCAATAACTTCTTATAAATCACTTTCAGATTCTTTTGCAGTTTTTAATAACAACCTTCCTGTTAAAAAATTTACTGCACATAATAAAAATAACACAATTAAGCTTACAAACATTCCAACTTATTCAAAAACTACTGGGATTATCAATGTTGTTGAACCTAACATTGGATTTATAGTTGATATTACTATTTCGAATGATTTTATTTTTACATCTAAAATTGATTTTCTCATTTCAGATATTCGAAGTGTTTTTTATATTGTTTCTAATGATGACTATCTTATAATTTAAATCTATTTAATTTCTTTAGCTTCTTCGTGTAATAAGTTAGTTATCATAAATATAATTTATCTAATAAAATTTTAAAAATTATAATGGAAATTGAGTAAAAATAGATACCAAATATACTAGTAACAGGAACACCAGGAGTAGGGAAAACAACATTATCAAGGCTTTTATGTGAATATGTGCCTAAGTTACGACATTATAATATAGGAGAATTGATAAACAATAATAAATTATATAAAAATTGGAATTAAAAATATGATTTACCTGAATTTGATGAAGATATGGTTATAGATTTTTTAGAGCCAGAAATATAAAAGGGAGGGTGTGTATTAGATTTTCATTCAAGCGCAGTATAAAATTAAATATATAATAGTTTTTTCCTGAAAGATGGTTTAAATTGGTCATTTTAGTAAGAGTTAATAATACAGTTTTATTTGATAGATTATCATAAAGAGGTTATTCATAGGAAAAAATTAATGAAAATATAGAGTGTGAAATAATGGAAGTTACTTCTGAAGAAGTTTATACGTCTTATTAGCCAGATATTATAATAGAAATATAAAATGAGACAGAATAAGATGTTTAAAAAAATTTAGAGATAATCTTTTAAAGATTATAGTAATTTTCATGAAAAATCTTTTTAATATATTAAATAATTTTACTCAATTAATAATTCATAATTTAATTTGTTTTTAAATCTGATTTTCTTGTTATATTTCTGCTTATTTTTAACAATAATCATCATAATTTTTATATTTTTAAGAAATTTATTCGTAATTAATTTAAAATCGTCTAAGAAACTTTTATTTATGAATATTTTTCTGAAATTTTATATAAATAAACATTATGTTCTACATGAAGATCGCAAAAGACATTAGTTATAAGATTCTACTATTTAAAACTATCTTTTATTTCAAATTCAAATCCCTCTAAATAAGCACACAGGTAATGCATTTTTTCATCACATTCTTAGCATTTAATCATATGTCCTTATTTTGATTTACATATATAACATTAATTCTAATTTTCATTTTAATTTATAAAAAAAATCAAATCATTCATTTATATTTATTTTATAATTTTAAAATTATTATCTTATTAGTATGCTTATATAATATATTAAATTACTTATATTCATCAAAATTAAGCATTATATATGAATCCATGCATTCTCTATTCTTTTCAATGGAAAATCCTGTTTTTTACATAAAATACAGTATAAATTTCTATTTTTTTTTCTACCAATCTCACATATATCACAAAAATAGTCATTTTCTGGTATTTTTTATATCCCATAACAATTTTAATGTAATGATATTTTGCATTTACTGCAATACACTACTGGATCATTTTCTTCAAAAAAAGTGTGAAAACATATGTTACAATCTGTCTCAATAAACATATTTTATCCTGTATATTATATAAATTAATTTTATTGATAATCTGGTTTTTCTTCTGTGAAGCCTATTTTTATTTTCTTTTATATTTTTTTAAATTTTGTTTGGTCCATTTTTAAATTACATATATTTTATAAATCATTTATATATTTTCTTTTTTTCTTTTCAATCTATTATTTATATATTAATTATTTAATCTGAATTTGAAATTTTTCAAAATACTATTATTTTAAATTGAACTGAAGTTGTTCAATTTCGCATTAAATTTCATTAAAATTTTTGGATAAATTTTGCTATTCATTATTTTACAATAGATCATTAAAATCAATTTGATATCTTATAGAATTTAAAAATTATCTATTATAAATAAAAACAAAACTTTTTAGACAGTTGTTCACAAGATTAAAGTTATAATAAAGAATTTTGATTTTTATATTCATTAAGATTTTATAATGATTATGAATATTTTACATTTTTATTCTGTATAAATTCATTCATATATGATAAATAAACATTTAATTAATCATTATCATTATATAATGATATTTATTCTTTTTATATATTTTTCTATTAAACTATTGAATTTTAAAAGTTTATTTTATATTATAGTTTATAATATGTTTATTCTGTATCTTAATAAATATTCTCTTTTTAATTTCCTTCAATGTATACCGTTAATAAATGTCTTTATTTAAATTATATATTATCTTAATATTTTTAATTCTATTTTATTTATATTTCCTCTTTACTACTTTTATATATCAAATCTTTTATTTAATCTTCAAGCTAGTTTTAAAAAAATTATGTATCTAAATAATTCCAAAAATTATTCATATCTCTAATTAAATCAATATTTTACCCTTTTATTAATGATTTTTCTATCTCTGATTTTTCTTTTAATTATATTATATTATAATTTTTCTCATTTTCTTAAAAGTTTGGTTTCCTAAATTATCTTATTCTTTGTGTTTTTCCCCCTTCTTATTTTTTTATTTTTAATTATATTGCTTTTTATAATGATGAAGGTTAAAAATAATTTTTTTTTTAAACTTCTTTTTTTACAAAATTGATTGTAATTTTGCTATCACTTTTATAAGTTAAAGTTTCTTAACTTTCTTATTAATCATTTTATTCAATCTCTTTTTAGTTTAAAATTTTATTATCAATTAATTCCATATTATCATTTATACTTTCATAAAACAATTTTTATTCATTTTCAATAATTTCTTTTTACAATTACATATTCTATATAAATAATTGACTTCTATTTTCTAGTTCTTGTGCATTAATCATCTATAATTCTATATAAAAATATATTGAACATTAATGTTTCTTGCAGAAAATTTAGTATTTTTCTAAATTATTTTCCTGTTGAAAATTAATATCTATCCTACCTCTGATACATTATATATGATAAGTTTAATCACAATTTCTTTTAAGAGATATATCTACTTTTAGTTACATTTTATCATGTAAGCACCTACAGAGGCTCTATTGCAAATTATACAATCTTCAATGCAATTTTTGTTTTCAACAAATCCTAAAAAATATGGCTCATCATTTTAATAAAGTATTAATTCTTTGAAAAATTAACTACAAAAATAGTGCAAATTTTTTATTTGCTATTAACCCTTGCAATCTTTATTCAACAATTAAAACATGAGCTCATCTTTATTATTTTGTAAACACAAAAAACACTTCATTTTTATTAATTATAGCAAATTATTCGAGCGAATTTTTTTATTCAATTTAAATAATATATAACAGTAATTAAATAATGAGTTAATTATACGGAGTAGGTCAAGATATTACCATCAAAAGAATTATATTAGATTTAAAATTGTATATATCTTAAAAAAACGGGAAATTGACATTAAGACAAATTTATCAAATATTTTTAGATTAAGATTAAGATAGATAAGGGTATTTTATATTATTATTTTTAGATTTATTAAACTTGATTTATTTTAAAAATGTCTTTAAAATGTTGGATTTGTACCAAAAGTTGTCGACATGCAAGCAATATCTCTTCATTACAAAATTAATAAAAATGATATAGAATATAATAGATTTATTATGGATTTACAGTAAAATTTTTATATTTTATAGAGATCCTTTAAATGAAAGAAGAGAAAACTTTTTATAAAAAGTAATTTCTACATTTGATCCTGAAAATTAAGGAAAAATTAGCATAGAATTGTTAAGTATATATTATTAATAAAGAATAAAATTATTAACCAAATGAGAAAAATTCAGAAAATATCTTAAGATTCATTAACAGTTTTGAATGTGAGTTTATGACTTCAGATGATTTTTTCTATTTTTTCTATGATTTATCTTTAAGTCTCTATTCTGATACTTAATTTATACGTATGTTTTATGTAAATAGAAATTTTAAGCAAATCATTTGGACTTTCAGAGGATTAAAATCAATTTGTTAGTTAAGAAGAGATTAAAAGTGTTATAAAATAAATTAGGTATTATATTTATAAACTAGATATAAATTAGTGTAATCTACACCTGGAGTTCATGAAGAATTCAAAGTTAGAAAAATATTTTAAGATTTAGATGTCGAAAGATCAGGATTTTTATAATTAAACACTTTAAAAGCATTTTTATTAAGATTAGATATAAAATTGTAATAAAGATATTTGAATGCACTTTTTAAAAAGTTTGATCCTTAAAATAACGGGTTATTTCTAATTTATAATAGATTTATTGATTTTGAAGTATTTGTAAATTTTTTGATTATGAACACTTATCCATGAAATATCTTAATAATAATATTTTATAATTATATTTTATTATAGTTTTTAGGGCTTATAAATTTTATATTTTTTTCAAATTTTTATAAATTTTTATAAATAAAATATAGTTTAATAAGAAATATACAGATTAGATTTTTTTAATATTTCTATTATTATAAAATATTTTTGAATTATAAATTAAAAATTAAGGAACTAAACTATTGTATATAAATTAAACTAATTTATCTTAATTAGATGGATAAAACATATCATTTTCCTAATTTATAAAAACCAAAAATATATTCTAGTTTTGTGGAAAAAAAAGCAGAATAGCTAAAAAATTTGAATAAAACATGGTAAAAATTGTAAATAAATAAAACTGATTATAATTTTGGAAGAGGAGTTATTATAAGATCAGATAACTAATTTGTAAATATATATAAAATAAGAAAGTTTAATTAGAATAACCATTGATTGAAGATAGTATAGATGATTTAAAAAATATCATAATAAAAAAAGATTAAGAAATTACGAGTAAATATTTTTTAAGGTTTTTAAATTATTTTATATTTAAATCTACTATTATTTATTATAATATTATTTGTAACATAACCTATAAAATTCTTCATAATTAATATATTAATAAATTGTCACATATATATTATTAAAAAATTATCACAAATTATTATAAAAGCTTTAAACAATAACATATAGATTTTAAATAATAATAATGAAAAATTATTAGAGTTTAATAATGAAATATACATATAAAAATAAGATTAATAAAAAGAGAATTCGAAATTCAAAAAATAAAATAATTATTTATAAAATAAATATGATAAATTAATATATGAAATGGAATCTTAGAATTTTAAATTACTATATGAATAGTGTAAAGAAAAACTAGAAAAATTATAAATAGATTATAATTATATAGAAAATTCGCATAAAAATTGTGATTAACAGATTTAAGATTTTAAATTAGAAGTAACATAATAAAAATCATAATTAATAGAATTAGAAAATTTATCTATTGAATAAAATAAAAATTTAAATGATAATAAAGAAAATATTGAATCTTTATCATAAATAAAAAAAAATCTGGAATTTACACTCAATAATTGTTAAAATATAGATTATTTTAATAGAATAAATTAAGAAAATAAAGAATTATTAGAAAAATAGTCGGAATTTTTAAAAACCATTAAAGAAAAATCTAATTTCATATTTTAATAAATTGAAGATATAGGTAATTATAAAGATTAAATATAAAAATTTGAGAAATAAGTTTAATAATAAAACGATATTTGTATAAAATTAGAAAAAAAAAATAAAGAAAATAAAGATAAATTAGAATAAGTATTTGATGAAATTACTTTAGAATTAAAAAATGGTATATTTATATAATAATTATATAATAATTATATAATAATTATATAATAATTATATAATAATTATATAATAATTATATAATTATTATATAATAATTATATAATAATTATATAATAATTATATAATAATTATATAATATTTATATAATAATTATATAATAATTATATAATTATTATATAATAATTATATAATAATTTTATTAGAGATAAATGATAAAAAAGAAAAAATTAAGATATTATATGGTTAAATTAAGCAATTAGATTTAATTATGGATGAAAGAGTAAAGAATATAGATGAAAAGGATTAAATTATAAAAGATTTGAATAAATAAATATTTTAGTTAAAAGAATTGATGCCATAAGATTTGATATTTTATGAATAAAATTAAATATAAATAAATTAGTAAAAAAAGATAAAAGAGAAAGAAAATGCATAATTTGTATATAAATATTTATATAGATATAAAATTTATAATAAGAAAATAAAGATTATGATTTAAAAAATAAACAATAATAAGATTAATTAGATCAACTATATAAATAGTTATTTATTTTGGAATAAGAAAATAATGAATAAAAAGCTGTAAAAATAATATTAAATTAATATATAACTTTATATTATCTTAATAATTTTATTAAATAGACTACTGCTAAAGAAATATAAAATTATGAATAAATTATATAAAATTTAAATGATAAAATAAATTCATAATAAAAAGTTATAGATAATAATTAAGCAAATTCATTATAAATAAAAGAAATTAACGATTAAAAATAGTAAGATTTAGAAAATCAATTAAATTAATGTTAAAAATAAATAAAATAAATATATAAATCTATTTCTGATGAAAAAGATCAATAATTATAATAAAAAACATAATAAATAAAAAGAGAATAAGATTTGATCACAAAAGAGAAATAATAGAATTAACAATTATAAGAAAAAATAGCATTTTAACTCAATTAAAGTAATATGAAATTAACAAGTTTGAATGATTAATTAGAAAAATAATAAAATTAAAATGATATAATTAAAGAAACGAATAAAGAATTATAGAACTAAAAGGAATAATTATAAGATTAATTATAATCATTTTAAAATTTAAATTTATAATAAGATAAAGAAATTAAAGGAGTTAAAAAATAATATACTACTTTATAAAAAGAGCTTAAATCTTTATAAGATGAAAATGATTATAATAAGTTTTAAATTAAGAAAACATAGGCTATAACTCATCAAAATAATGATCTTTAGAGATAAATTAATTATCTAAAATAATCTTAATTAAAAAATAAAAATGCTGTTGCATAGATGTGATGTATTTTTTATAGACTGTTATTATATCATGATAAAATAACTATTTTGATAATGAATTAAGGTTTATCATAAATTTATTAAATTTATGATAAACCTTAATTCATTATCAAAATAGTTATTTTATCATGATATAATAACGATATTATTATATGATTATAATACTTATATTACATATTTTAAAATATAATCAATTATTAGATTTGAATATTTTTTAGATATCTACTTCTTCATATGATTCTAAAATATCTTATTTTTATATATCATTATAATTAATGAAAGAAATCCCTCCATCTTATCCTTTTTCTAATTAGCCCACCTTTAATTATAATATATTGCATCATTTTAAAAGTGTTTCATGGTATATAATTCCAAATCATCTTAAATTATAGTTTAACCCCTTAATACTCTATATTTGCTCTTTTTTGATAAAGAACCTTTTATTACTTATATTCCAGCTATTTTTCTCAATTCTATTAATAAAATAATTATACTTTTATTTTTAGTAATTTAAAATACATCCATTATTCTGCATTATCCTTAATTTCTAATTTATTTTTTTCCAATATTACTTTAATCAGTTAATAGATTTTTGACATCTTCTAATAAACTATAAATAATCCTAATAAAATTAAGAAAAAAAACTTATGACTTTTAACAATTATTTTTTTCTATTTAATTAAACTATCAGCAATAGGAGTAGTAATAGAATCCATACAAAATATATAAGCTTTATAATATTCAGCCTCTTTAACATCGCCCTCATTTACGGCTCCCACAGTAGCTGATACAAGTTATACACTTTAATCTATTGTAAATAATTTAACCTGGAAACTATTACGCCAAATTTTTAATTTAACCCAATAAAGTCTCTTAAGTACCTTAATCTGGACTTTTCAAAAGTATATTTATTGAATCATCATCATGCTTCTATTATTTTACCATTAAATCCATATATTCATAATGATTTTTTAAATCTAATTCTGTTTATTCCAATTACAATGCTTTTTCTGGTTATTTTTATAATTCTTGTATTTTCTTTAATTTATTATTTATTACATCTATATAAGATTTCTCTAATTACTAATATTTCATATTAACATAATTTCTATTCCCACTAACAAATTGACGTTTATCAAAATAATTATCAAATTTCATTTTACAATTAGTACCTTTTATATCTTTTTTTCGATATTTTGACTCTTTTTCTTATCTTTTTATAGATGTGACTAATTTAGCCTCATTTTCGTTTTTTACAACAAAAAATGGTTCTCCACCTTCTGGTAACTCTTTTAAACCATTCTTCTTTATATAATATATACAATCTATACTGCATAACTTGGATACGCTTTTTATAATAACTTTTCTCTATCATCTTTGATTTATACAACTTTACTATAATTATGACCTATTACGATATAATCATTAATCTTTATAAATTATTTGTTACTTTTAATGTTCCTTTCTATACTATCAATGTAGTAGATTTATTTTCCTATATTTAATCAACTGATGATTCAAGTATCATTCCTTCTGCTAAACAGTCTTAATCTTCTCTTAAATTCAAATGTTCTGATTCAAATAATATCAATTCTTCCAAAAAATCTATATTTTTCTTATATTTTGCACTTATATGAATCACCTTTTAAATATTCATTATACTGGGATATTACCACCCAATGATTCTAAATCTAATCCTGCTTAATCTACCAATTGTACCTCTATTTCTTCAGGATCTGCACCCAATACATCTATTTTATTTATTGCTACTATTATCGGTAATTAAGCATCACGAGCTATGTTTATCACTTCTAATGTCTTTTTATATCTATATTATACTTATTATTATATTCCATCTGTCGCAGAAACAACCAAAATTATTATATCTGTGCTTTAAGCACCTCTATATCTCATGTTTATAAACGCTTCGTGACCAGGTGTATCTATTACTGTAAATCTTTTATTCTCATTATTTTCTATATGGAATGCACCTATCTTTTATGTAATTGCACCATATTCCTTTTTAAAAATTTTAAAATTTATAAGGGAACATACATAATTAGATAAAAAAATAAATAATATAACTGAAAAAATATCTATGATAATAAGATATCAAAGAAAATTGATGTATCTTTAAAAAAAGGATAAAAACATAAATATTAAAATAATTACTTAATCAGCTATATTGCTATTATACAAAGAATCTAATAAAGTTGTTTTTCCATGATCAACATGTCCCATAATGGTAATGACAGGATATCTTTTAGGTAAAGTTTCATATTCTTTGATCTAATTAATCATTTTCATATCAAATAAATATCCAACCATTTCACACTATTCAAAAGATATATATTCATTAATATCAAATTCAAAAGAAAGCTATTTCAATCCATTTTTAAGATCTTCTTCAGGAATATTTGTTAACTTTTACAATTTTTATATTTAAATTCTTGGAGCTATTTTATTTATATTATACTCTCTATATATATGTCTTTAAGAGCTTTTCTTTATTATATTCTTTCAGGATTTCTATATGTTTCATTTACAAATTATTATGGTTTTAAATGCAGATAATCTCTCACTTAATGCTATTCTGTCATTTAGAAGTTTGAAAAATTACAGCGTATTTTTAAGATATTTTATCTAATTTAAGGAATCTTTTTTAATCCTTAAAAAATTTTTCTCATTTCTAAATTTTATAAAAATTAATTTATTAAATAGAAAATTTTGATAATTTTTATTTTTTAAAATAGTAATTTTATTAAATTTTCATAAATTATTTTAGTAAATTATTAATTTATAATATCTATTAATAATCAATATTATTTCTACAATTACATTTCAATTTCGCCTAGCTATTACTTAATATTTTGAATTTCATCTATATCATCAACTTCATAAGCCCCTTATTTAATATTTTTTTTAGTTTTATCATTATAATCAACATTATCTTTATTTTTTAGTATTCTGATTTAGGTTTAAAATCCTTCTATTTCAATTTATCTTTTCTATAATTAATATTAAAATACTTTATTTAATTTTTTGTATTTTTCTGATAAAATTTACAATTATTATTCTAATAATCTCATTTTTTATATATAAATCTATTACACTTTATTATATTAATCTTTTAATTATTATATATCTATTTCTTTTTTTTCACACTAAATATTTATTATTTACTGATTTTTTATATTTTTTTGAAATATCTTTGTTTTACTTTTATATCTATTATATGTTATTTTCATTCTCTAAATCTTTCTTTTTATTCAATATTGCTAATTTATTCTCTTATCCTTCGTTTTGTATCTTCAATAGCTCTATTTGTTCTTAGATTTATTTCTCATTTTTATCTTTTTCAATTCTTAGCAAAAAGTAACTTTATTATAATTAATAATTAAAAATTAAAAACTCTCTATTGATTTAATCTAGTATTTTATCAACAGCTTATATTTTGTAAGTTTGATTCTAAATTAGTTCAATTTCTAGATTTTCTCTGATTTAAAACTCAGTTTTCTTATAATATAAACAGAATACTTATAGATAGATTTCATCTTTTAAACATTATAACTCTTATTAACAAGTATCATCGACTAATTCTAAATGATTTTTAAGTTGCTAATTTTCAAATAATTAATGGTCTTCTTACTCATTAGGCATATAAACAGTCTTGACAACATTTTTGCCAGATTTATTTGACATTTTATTATATTCATAACTTTATATTTTATTAAAATTATTAATTTAAATTACTTTCCTTTCATTTATTTGATATTCAAATCATTTTTTACATGTCTACCTGTACTTTCTATTAAATTATTATATATTATACATGGTCTTAAGTCTTTTTTTATTACTTTTTTATCTACTACTACAGTTGTTATATTTATTAATTCTTTTATTTTTTACTTATTCTTTAATTATTGTAATTTCAACTAATCACATTCTCTTTGTTTTATTAATAACTAAATTTATAAATTATTTAAATCTTATAATAAAAAATAGACGTTAATTAGTAATACTATGTATATATATGATTATAATAAATACTTATCTTCTCTCTTAATAAAAAAGTGCTTTATTATCCACTATAGCATTTTATAATTAAATTACATCTTTAAATCTAATATAAATATTAAACACCTTTTTCTCAATTCCCAATCTTTTTTATGCTTATCATTTAAATCTAATTTAAGTGATTCTAATTTTTATAGCCATTCTTCCCTTTCATTGTCAAATTCTTATAAACATGTTTTAAAATACTCAATCTAACTTATTTCATCTAATTAATCCATTTTAAAAAATTATTATAATATTTTTTAAAAAATTAATTAAAAATAA
>Ga0228633_1000271_pt1 | contig 14601 bp, 28 predicted proteins | sample 41DmetaG_FD_182703 | JGI IMG/M metagenome (GOLD analysis project Ga0228633, IMG submission 182703) | Seawater microbial communities from Monterey Bay, California, United States - 41D | ecosystem: Environmental > Aquatic > Marine > Coastal | place: USA: California | collected 2016-11-13
ATAGTATGGATGATCCTCTGTTGAAGGGTCGTTAAATTTGCGCGTGTCGCCTTGCTCGGAAGAAGATAAACGCCCCCACTCCTTAGTCCTGCCTTCCATCATTGTATATGGTTTGTCCTTCTTATTGTTTATTTGTTTAGCCATCCTTTTAAAATATTTAATAATATAAATGTATCTACCGTTATAGCATATAACACTATACATGTTCTGATAATAGCTACTCTATCGGCTCTTTTACTATCCTCTCCGACTTTCTCTCCTAATGCTCTTGCCCAAGTCCTCCAAAGAGAGACCTTCTTATTAGTTTTCATTTCCTATTTGTCTTGATTCTAATTATCTTATTAGTTTTATCACAAGCCAAAAATGAATATCCTTTACGGACTTCCTTAACTATCTCTTGGTAAAGAGGTGAGCTTAACTCACATCCATTGTAGCCTCTTCTCATCTTTATCGAATTCGCGCGTGGCACTTCGTTCGGGAGAGGAAAAGGCGCCCCTACAGCGCCCTAACTTCCTCGTAACCATCACATATTACCCGCACCCCATCTTTACTTTGCACTATAAACTCTCCTTCATTAATACTAACCAATGTGACCGGCTCCCATTTATTATATCCATTGATATTGGTACCAAGCATTAATAACTTGGCACCTATCTTTTGATTCTTTAATCTTAGTTTTTCCATTATTCAAATAAACTTAATTGTCTTGATGCCTTCTCTACTAGCTCATAAGCGGCCTGAACCTTTCTAGTAGGTAAGAACTTGTTACTATTCCAGTCTAAAACTTCACCGTCTTTAACAGTTAAAGCATGACCAGCTACCATAACCATATAAGTTCCTTTTTGATGACTAGCAATAAAACTCTTTAGAGTCTTCTGTCTCCAGATCTGCTCACCTTTTAACTTATATAGATTCTTAATTTCTCTTTTACTTAAAATACGAAGAGTAAACTTTTTATTACCTATCTCTATTCCAGTAGTCTCAAACCTTAACATCTGAGCAGCAATAGAAACATTATTAGTACCTCTCTTATTGATACGACCGAAGAACTCTTTTACGAACTCATGAGCAGTTTCATACTGAACATTAGTAGCAGTAGCAAGAGATCGAACAACACAGTCGTTCTTTTCTTCTTTAGCAAGTTGAGAATTAAATGATTGATAAATTGAATTAACTGATAAATACATAACCTTTTATTTTAATATTATACCTTAATATACGATTAATATCTCAGACTCACAACTATAAATCATACTTTTTTTTATAAAGTTCCCTATATTTAGTCCCTACTCCTATCTCTTTTATCTCGCTTCCGGAAGGAATTAAGGTAGATCTATTAGTAAGCAATCGATCAGGACATCTTAAATCTGTAAAAGTAAGTAGCTTGAGCCCTCCTCGAGGGCCCTCTACTACTATACTTATGGGAGTATATTTAGCCATTACTGCGGTTATGCAATAGTTCAGTAATAAACTTCTCCTCATTGGTATTCTCAAGACGCATCTCAGTTATACCTTTAGGTTGCTGCTGAGTCCAGAAGTTATGAAATTTAGATGAACCATCTTTCATTTTATATCCTCCGTATTCTTTCATTACCTGATTGAATATAAACGTCTCATACTCTTCAGCATCTAAACGATTACTAAACTCTGTATAAGCTATAACAGTCATATCAGACATTACACCAGATCTAATCTCTTCAGAGAATCTACCTTCAGTAATATTCTTCTTATCTGTTATACCAACCTTATAGCATCTGATGCTCTTTCCATCTACGTTAAGTAAAAATCTAACAAGATAGACTTTAGTTCTCTTATTATCGAACCAAATAGTTTCACCAAGTACTCTATTACTTAGTCGGTTAGTAGCTATTAATCTCTCAATAGTCTGCTCTCTCCATACAGAGCTTGCAGGTCCTTTGGAACTCAAATGAACCTTACCCTCAGGAGTAATCCCCAGATCATTAAGTTTACGAGAAACATAACTCTCTGTCTTACTAATTTGTTTAGCAATATCTGATACTGTTAAACCTTCATACGTTTTAGCTTCCATTAGAATAGTATTTCAAGTTTAGCATTTGATATTCCTCTCTTCTCTTTTATCTCTTCTAATGCCTCAATCATATGAGGAGTCCATTTAGAAGTAGATAAACCTTCTTCACCATTAGTTACAATGGATCTCACTTCTTGAACTCTGAGCTTAATAGCATCATAAGTTCTTTCTAGTTTACCAGCAATCTCATCCAAGACTACTTTCTCATCTCTGTTCTTGATGTTATCAAGATACATGTTCAGGAACGTCAGGCTTTCTGACTTATCCCAGGCTTCATAATAACGTACCGCTTTTTTCACGTTTCGCATAATTAAAATATTTGTTGAGACTATTTTAGAAAACCAAGGCTAATCTCTCATACCTTTACTATAATATAGCTACTTATCCAACAATAACCAACTATATCCAACTATTATTTCTCTCTCAAAGCAATTTTCTTAATATCTAATTTCTTCTTCAACTCCTCATAGAAGTCTGCTATTAAAGAATCTATTAAGAAAGTTCCTCTTTTCTCTTTACTAAATCTACGAAAGAATAAATTAATGTAAGTGTTAGCTCCTTGCAAATGAAGATCATTCTCACAACTATCTATTACCTTTACAGCTTTATTATATGCAGCTAGTATCATATGTTTCTAAAAAATTCAACTATAAAAATTGTTACACTCACAGGCCAAAGAACACTATTAAATAATCTTTCTCTAAGAGTCCATTCAGCGTTTAATCTAGAAGTAGTATAGTACTCTAACCACATGCACCATAAACCTCCAGTAATAATATATCCTAACATAATTCTTTTACTTCTTTGATATGTTTACATTTTTTATGAGCTATATAGCCCCAACAGTCACAATGAAGACCATTTCTACCTTCACGAACAGTATACTCTTTATCTGATGATGCAGATTTAAACTTCCAGTTTTTAGGTTCATCAAATAACTCTTTAAAAGGCTTACCAGCTACTATAATATCATCTAAAGTAGTTTCAGCTGTTACTTCAGTCCAAGAAGGAGTATGATAATGCTTTCCGTTAATATGAAGCAATCCTCCCTTACCTACGTTAGTATATGGAACTGTATATTTCATTTAACCTTTATATAAATTACTTCCCCAACCTAATCTTTGATCCATCTTTCTAATAGTCCCAGCAGCTTCAGCATCTTTTATAATCTCCGTTTCAGCATACTCAGTCTTACCTGAAATAATATTTCTAACATACCAAGCATTAGTAGTCGAACACTTTACACAAGTCTTAGTACCAGGTAAAGCTTTTATCCTTAGAGGATTTATCTCCTCAGTACATTTACAACATCTCATTAGAACGGAAGTTTATCAGATTCTTCAGCCACAGGACCACAGTAGTCTATCTTTCTATAACCAAAAGAAGCAAAAGGCTGCTCACCTATCTCAGTTACATTAGGTCTGGCATTAGGATACTTTTCATCTATCTTATCTGCCATCTTATGAGCTCTTTTACGAGCCATATAGTCATTCTCAGCATAGATATAAACATCTAACTGCACTGCGTATCTTTTCTTATCCCTAGGCATGAGCTAAATTTTGATCTAAGTTCCAAGTAATAATACCTTCAAGATCAGTATAAGGATCACCAATCTCATTCCAATCAAATAAAATAGAATCTACTATCGCTTCAATTCTATCTGCCGCAAGAGTTACCTTATTAGCTTTCGCTACAGACTCTACCTCGGACTTAATATAACTTTTAAAATTCCACATAACCTTTATTATTTATACCTAAATATACGAAAAATATCTCAGTTAGCCAACTAATTGCTTATTTACTTTAGCTCTTCTAAGCAAAGATTCTACCTTCTCCATTCTAACACTTTTGTAAGTATCGGTAAGATCAGTATCTAAATAAGACTTAGTAGCTTCATCCCATCTTTGAGACTTCTGAGTAATCTCTAAATCAGCAGACTTGCCTGAAGTAGTCATTCTTAATACTCTTAAGCTTTTAATTCTACTAATAGTCCAATCCCATCTTACATCCAGTTCTGGTAATCTACCTCTAGACCATTTACCGTCTTCAGACTTAGTAAACTTAACTCCTTTAGAAGTAAGCAATTCAGTTAAAGTTTCTTTCTCTAACTTATCTATATCTCTAGATTGATCATTGATTGACTTAATAAGCTCTGATCTAGATTCACTAAACGTACTAATAAGTTTATCATATTTCTTCTCAATAGTATTCCAAGCAGCAATAATATCGTCATTATGATCTACAGCACATTGCATAAACTCAAATCTAGCTTGAGATTGAATAAGAATAGACTCATCTATATTTTCGTAAGTTGAACCATTATGATAAACTCTAGACGATTCTACTACATCATGCATTTCATCTCTTGACCAATTATCTCTAAGTTCATAAGAAACTATAGAACCATAGCTATCTTCTTTATAATGAAGACTAACTCTAGTATCACTAGTAGCAGTACATGCATACTTATCATTTGATACACTGAAGTAAGAACCAAGCATAAGTTTCTGCTCGTTCTGTTTACGCATTCTTAATTTATGCGTTCTTGTATCCAACTTATCTTTTTCTGATTTAAGTTGGTTTAATCTAGTTGAAAGAATTTCTACTCGTTTTGACATAACCTTTATTATTTTTATTTATACTTAAATATATGAAAAAAAGCTCGAGTTACCTACTAATTTATAGGTTATTTCTAAGGAAATCTGATGCTAATTCGAACTGCCATTCGTGATCAATATCAAAGGCTTCTTGTTCAGATATAGGAAATAACTTTACTTCTCCTTTATTCATATCACCCATAAACTCTTCATTACCTATGATATCCATTCTAGAAGCATAGAGAACATGAGCAGCTTCATAAGTAGGTTCTACAAATTTAGTATTCATAATCTTAAACCCTTCAGGCCAAGGAGTAATAAGGTTACCTTTCTTATTAAAGAAGTACTGCTTCTTTTCTGTTACTGCAAATAAACTATCTTCTTCTTGTTCAATATATGTCTTAATAAATTTATCTATAGTAGAGATTTTAAGAAACGGAGAGCAACCAGAGACTAATACAACGTACTTAAATGGAAGCTTATTCCACCAGCTATAAAGTTCTTTTATATCTCCTTCAGTATTAGCAGATATAGAAGAACGAGAAAAAGTATTTACTCCTACTTGATTAGCTACTTGTTTTAGTTCTTGTTCATAAACTGAAGCATAGATATTAGAATCTGGAATATAGTCACTAGCTTTAAGTTTTGTAAGTATTAGTTCAAATAGATTAGTTTTACCTAATGGTTTTAACATCTTATTTGGTACTCTTTGACTACTTAATCTAGCTTGAGTAATAACTAATATTTCATCTAATCTCTTCAATACGTTTAGTTTTATCATCAATTAAAAGATCAAAAGCAGGCTTATGACCAGTAATTAGTTTATGATGTTTAGCACCCCAAGTAAGAAGTTGCTTTTTAGTAATTCCATACCAATCTATTCCTGATACCGATCCTCTAGCAGTATAGTAAGTAATTTTATGACCATCATCATATAGATCATTTATCTTATCTATGTTTATCCATATAGGTCTAGCATTATTATAATCTGAACGATCATCATTTAGTTCATAGTCAGCAATAGTATCATCTATATCTACGTATATGTTCATCCTCTTAATTTTCTTTTAGCTTCTTCTTCAGATCTTTCTAACTTAAGTACACCATCTCCATATGCTCTTTCTAATTCTCTAATTCCATTAACTAATTTAAATAGCCCCCAAGGAGTAACGGAGCATGAATGATCACTACCCCACATATTTCTATCTAGAGTAATATGTCTTTCAATAACTTCAGCACCAAGTAACACTGATGATACTGTAGTACCTAAAGTTAACTCATGACCTGAGTAGCCTACTTTATAGTCTGGATATTTAGTTTTTAAAGTTCTAATAGCACTTAAGTTTAATTGCTCTATAGGAGCAGGATAAGAAGAGTTACAATGAAGAATACAAATAGAAGTATCTCTTTTTAATCTCTTTTTAGCTTTCTCAATTATATCAACAGCAGCATCTATTTCTTCTTCAGTAGACATACCAGTAGATATAACTAAAGTATCAAAGTTCTTTACAGCAGCTACTAATAGTATATGATCAGTTAATTTAGCTGAAGGTATTTTAATAAAAGATAATTCATAATCTTTCAAAAAGTTAATAGCTTCTATATCCCAAGCTGATGCTGACCATTCTATTCCTCTTTCAGCACAATAAGCATCAATCAAATCATATTCTTCCTTTTCAAACTCTACTTTAAATTTATAGTCAATATACTTCATTTTACCCCAAGGAGTATCCCTCATGACATTCTTTTGACTTTCCGGAACAGCTAACTCAGGAGTTCTTTTTTGAAACTTTACAGCATCACAACCAGAAGCTGCTGCAATATCAATTAACTTTAATGCATTATTTAAATCACCATTATGATTTATACCAATTTCAGCTATTATGTAAGTCTTCTCCATTATAGTAATATATGAAAATTATAAACCTTATACAAATCTTTTAGCCCTAATATCTTCTTTATTAGGAGGCAGGATAAGATTCTTTTTATTTTTATCAGGTATAGTTCTTTTGTTGTTTACCTTAGTAACATACTCACCGTCTTCCTTAACAAAGTAAACTAAAGGATTAATAGGACCTAAAGAAAAAGTATAGTGAAGATACAGAGGAAGTACTGAGCATATATAGTCTCTAATAGAAAGATCAAATAACTCTTTTACCATATGTGGACCAGAATGAGGAAAGAAATCTTCTAAGAATAATGATTGTAAATCTTTATTAGGATATAATATTCTATACTTTTCAACTATAGTTGTAAACTTTTTAGATAGCTCTTTAGTAGAAGGACCAAAGACTTTAGATACTGTACTGTAGGATGAGTTCCACATAACTTCACTTATACCATGAGCATTCATTCGATTACACCAGAAAACGTCTTCTTTTGCTACTTTTGTAAAAGTATTCTTATTAATATAGAATTTTAAATCATTATAGTTAAAATCTATATCTTGTAGTAAGTTATTATCGTAGTTGTAGGTTCTAAAATCATACCCCGATCTTACTTTAAAGATGATACTATGTTTATTGTAGTTAGATATCTCTTCTACTAATCTTGATATAGTATAGAAAATTATAAACTTCTTAATAAAAGGAGTAAAGGTAAGATCTATATCTGAATTTATAGAGGATAAAAAATTAATAAAGTTAGGACTATTGTAAGGTTCTTGAATAAATACTGGATCTATAAAGCTAGTTTTATTTAATCTATCTTTAAGCTCTAAAGCATAATCATTATTGAATTGTTCATCCCAAGTAAAAATATAAACTCTAATAGTATCTTTAGAAAACTGTTTACGAATAAAGTCTACATAGTCAAAGAAAGAATTATGTGTAAATGTTACACACCCAGGATAAATAATTATAGGTTCTCTATTACTATACATGACTTTTTCTACTGTAACTTATTACATAATCATCTAGCTTGCTTTGATGAGTTTTCAAACCGTTAGGTCCTACATAAGTATATACTTTTTTATTTTGAATATTTACTATAGGGTTTTGCCATTTAAAGTTAAAATCAAAGTTCCTAATAGCTCCTATATGAGTCATCAATAAAGGACTAAAGTTCTTTACTAAGTAATGAAGAATAATACCTCCTGAGTAAGGGTATACGGAAAAGGTATACATTCTTTTATCGAACTCAGTAGAATAATATTTTTCAGAAAGAACTAATCTACTCTCTATACTTAGAAGAACTTCACTAAGCTTATTAATAAGATCTAATCTACTCTTACCGAAAATATTAGTAAAAGAATTTAATGATGTATAAAATAATGATTCACTTAGAACATCTGGAGTGTTAACTTGAGAAAATACTAAATCTAAATCATCTGTAAAGTTAAACTTTTCTCTAAAAGTATCTGGACCAAGATCAGTTTTAGCTTTCCATATCTTATCAAATATATCAGGTCTAAAATCTTGAAGGAATTGATAACAAGCTCTGAATTTAAATATGTAAGTCTCTTTAGGAAGGTTAACTAAAAACTCTTCATATATTCTCATCATAGAATAGAATACTATAAACCTTTTAAGAAACTGAGAGTCTATAGAACCTGTGTCTTTTCCTCCTAAATTAACTTTTATAGAAGTAAGAAAGTGGTATAACTTTTCATCACTATATCTTTCTTTAATTACTTCGTAGTCTAAAAGAGGCTCATCTTTACAGTACATTTGAAGCTTATCAACCCAAGGGTCATTTAATTTATGTAACCAAGTATGACTATAAATTTTAACCTTTTTAACTTTCCAACATTTAGCAATCCATTTACAGTACTCTATAAAAGATCTATGAGTACCTATTTGAAGTCCTGGAAGAATAATTACAGGTTGATAACCTTGAAGTCTAGATTTAGTTTCTTCGTTGTATACAGTGAAATCTATATCCTCAAATAATTCTTCATCGGATAGTTTAACCTTTTCGTTGTATATTTTTTTAACATTCATTTAGCTATAAAGCAACTTTATTAAAACTTCGTAATACTTCTTCTGCAAAAGTTCTATGACCTTTATATGACCAATGTCTATCGTGTACTTTAGCTTTTGTAGCATAAGTTATAGTTTCATGATCTGTCCAATTTGAGAACCCCCACATATAAGTTTGTATATTATTCTTATTAAGTAAAGTACAATAGGATTTAAAAATTCTTTCATAATAAGATTCATATCTTTTTTCATTAGGTCCTTGTAAGCAGATACCGTACTCTTGAACTGCTTTAAACTCTCTTTCAGACATATACCTGCTGAATCTTCCTTCAGGGTATACTTGATCAAATGCTATTGCGCTCATTTGTTTAACTGAATTGTCAGTATTAGAATGATAAAAACCTACTCTTGAAGGATCAGTCATTCCTATTACTACAAAATCTCCTGAGTTAATATCTTGAATATTAGAAGCAAGACTGTTTAAAATAAACATATTAGAAGCAGAGTTCTGACCTTTGTTTATTTCTTCTATTGAAAGAGCTTCACTAACTATAGTAGTCCAATGTTTATCGCCTGGTTTGTAGTAATTATCGTAATACTCAGCTCCAGGAATACATCCAGCTCCGAAGGTAAAGCTACAACCAAAATACCAACCTCTATTCATATTAAGTACTTAAAGGAGCCTTAATCGATGAATGACTTTTATAATTGATTAAATCTACATCGAAGTCTCCTCTATAAATATCAAAGCAGATAACTTTGGCTTCCGGAAGGTCGTAAGAGTCTCTTTCTATCTGCTCTTCAGCTTGTTTGATATGATTATTATATAAATGAAGATCTCCAAAGTTTCCTATTAACTCTCCTGGTTCTAATCTAGTCTCTTTACATAGTAATAACAGTAACAGACCGTAACTGCTAATGTTAAACGGTACTCCTAAGAATAGGTCAGCACTTCTTTGATTCCACATGAGAGAGAGCTTACCATCAGCTACATAACATTGGAAAGAATAATGGCAAGGAGGCAGAGTCATCTTATCTAAATCTTGTACATTCCAGCTATCAACTAAATGTCTTCTGCTATCTGGATTACTAATTATACCTGTAATAAGATTCTCCAGCTGATCAATGCCGTTTATATCTCTCCATTGCTTACCATAGATAGGACCTAAATCTCCATCTGTTCTACCAGACCTTTCATAGTCACCATCCCATATTTTACAGTTATTATCTTGAAGATACTTAATATTAGTATCACCTTTTAAAAACCATTTAAGTTCAGTAACCATAGTCTTAAAAGCAACCTTCTTAGTAGTTAAGATAGGAAAACCATCTGACATATCATGTCTGATTGTAGCTCCGAAGATGGATTTAGTACCTGTACCTGTTCTATCATTCTTTTCTATTCCATTAGAAAGAACCTCCCGAAGGAGGTCCTGATATTGAAAGTCTAATTGATTCATTAGAAAAGAATTAATTGTTCCTTTTCGTTTGATAGAGTTCGTTTAATAATTTTATTCCTAGGACGTTTACTAACTAATTCGTAAGTGTTTCCTCCAACCGTGATATGGTATCCGGGAATAATAGTTTCGGAAATTTGAGCGTTTGATCTCATAGGAGATATGTAATAAGATTTTATCATATAACTAATTTTTAGACTATTAATATACGAAAAATATATCAGATAAGCAAACGTTTCTGCTCTAAATGATGCTCTTCTAAAAATATAATAGAAGAGTATCTAGAACCAGAAGTAAGAGGTTTAACTTCATGTTCTCTATCTACTGGGTAAAGAATAGAGTTACCGGAGGATTGTTCAGAAACAGTTTTAGTTTTATCTATAGAGTCGTAGAATATAAGTTCACCTCCTGAGTACTCTGATGGATGTGTAAGTTGAGTTATCATTGCATACCTTCTCTGATATCTCTCCATTTTATCTGTATGGCGTTTAAGAAAGTCTCCTTCTTTATACTTTATTACCATTACTTCTAAATCTGGAGCTATAAGATTAACATCGTTATTAGCTAGAAATTCTAATACTTTTTTATAGTAGAATGATTCAGAATTATAAGTAATTAGAGTATGATGACTCTTTCTGAAGGTACGAACCTCTTGAGCAGAGCCTTGTTCATTAGTATAAACTTTAGAAACTACCCATTCAGTCTTAAGAGCATCATCTATAATTTGTTGACACTCTTTAGAAGTAAACAAAACCTTTTGATACATTTACAGATGTTGGTGCTTAAAGTGAGTTATAAATTTAGAAATAATACTGTTTATTTCTGTTTGCTCATCAGATGATACTGCATCTTTGGCATATGTGTTTTCACTTTCTTTAACGTTTACTATTTTGTAAATACTTGGATTAGCCATATTAATTATTTTTGTAGGAATATATTGTGAACCATTTGACTTATTACTCTTGTATTAGCATCTCCTGATCTAACAAAGAATACATCATCAGGCTCAACATCTAATTCAATCATTTCTTGTCTATCATTGAAAATAAGTTGTTCTACTTCTGTAACTTGAAATAATGAAGCTGTATTCTCTGGGAAAGCAGCTACATCATATAAGTATATGTTTTCATTAGGAATCATATCATCTACAGGCATATACTCAGTATGATTAGAAGCACTATTGTAAATTAATATTCTAGTTTTACCTCCTATGTAAGTCCAGTCTGTACTTCCTGATACTCTAAATCTTGTTCCTTCGTTATTAGGAGAAAAGAATGATCTTTTACCTTCTATAGAAGCTGAGCTAAAATATGAAGCTGTTGGAATACCTGCTCCTTCAGAGAAGAAATCATCAATTACTTCTAAATCATCTGAATCTGGTAGTCCATGGAAGTGGAACGAATCGATAACATCTCCTTCTGATGCTGAACCAATAGGTACCCAATTATCATTAGGATCGTTAGATCCAGTAAGAAGTAATTCTTCTTCAGCTAAAACTCCATCTGAAATATATCTTTTAAAAGGCTTAGTTGTATATTCGTAAAAATGCTTTTTAGGAACTTCAACAAACTCTAACTCTGAAGAATAATCTGGAAGACTTGCAGATACAGATGCGGTGATAGATCCTGATGGAATATTAAACATCGATTGTACTTTACCGTTAGCAATTCTAGTATACTTCAAATCCGAATCGTATATAATACCGTACTCTCTAATTGACTGTACTTTACCTCTATCAAGAGCTCCTTGATTAATAGCAAATTGCTGAACTATGACTGTGCTTCCTGAAATAGAACCTAAGACTGAAGTTTTAAATCCTTCTTTAGTTGCATCAGATTGATTTGACTTTACAAAAGAAAACGTATTTTGAATACTATCGTTTCTTAAAATTAAATCTGGAATATTAAGTAGTGTTTTATTTTCTAATAAGGAGCCGGAAAGGGTATCTACAACTCCATGTGCAGAAGAAGAATGATAATATTCAGGGACTAAATTATCTTCACTAGCTGAAACATATAAGTAATAAAGTTCAGAATTCTTTTTAGCATAAGTAGAATCTAAAATAGCATTCTCGTCATATGCTAATCTAAGTATGAACTTATCAGAAGCATCTGCAGGAATAACTGGATAGATAGATTCTTTATTAACTTTAGTTTCTCCATAAGTAGTTACTCCTGGGCAGTTAGCAGAGATAGATTCCGAAATTAATGGAGCCAGTTCTCTGTGAATCTTTTCTTTCCATACTAGATGAAATTCAGTGATACTATTGTCATTGATTGCAGTATGAATGTCTGATAGATCTAATGAGCTAGTATAAGCGTTGAAGATTTGCGTATCTGTGTTTATTTCTAATAATCTTAGATTATTATCTCTATCAGTTACGAAATCTGATGATATTAATGTCCCTTTCATTTTGTAAATTTACGTTTTAAATAAATAGCTAATTAAAATAAAGACTTATCTTTAATGTCAAAATTAACTATACCAGGTTTAAACTTCTTCTTACCACTGTAATGAGTATGGTAAGTACTAAAAAAATCAAGTCCATCCTTAATAGATAGTGACTTATAACTCCATTGTTTATTATAAATAAGGCAACCTAAAGAAAATTCAGCAGCTATCGATGTAGCAAATCTTGAATCTAATCCATTGCTATTAGTAAATGTATATAATTTTTTCCAGACATCCAAATAATCCTGCCTACTTTTATCACAATTAAACTTTAAAACTCCTGTTGTAGGTATAAGAGGCTTATCTTTATAGTTAAACTCTGGGAATATCTCTTTTACTCCTAAGCTTTCATATCTCTGAAGAAACTTAGGTGTTTTAATTCTATCATCTCCATAATGATAAAGTTTATATCTATCTCTTCCCATTTGATCAACTACTACCTTAACATCGAATTCATCGATAGGTTTTTTAAGAATAACATCTTGATCAATTAGAATAAAATTATCACTCCTATCTTCTAGAGCTATAAACTTATAACTATCCCAGTACTGGTCATAATAGGAATCCACGTAATTAACTTCATCAGCATAGTGTTCGAAATATCCTTCACATGACTTATCACAATAGACAGCTATCTTATAGCCTAACTTCTTTCCAACTGACATTGATAATTTATACCACTTTAACATTAGAGAAACAAAGTCTTGTTCTAATGACTCTTGTAGCTCATATGGCATATGTCGATAAGAATAAACTAACGTAGTATCAATCACAGAGCTGATTTCTTTTTTTCGTAGTCAAACTCAACTATTCCTGGGCGGTATTTCCAGTGACCAAAGTAATGTGTATAGGTATCATTCTCATATTTCTTTTCCGGAACGATACATTGGTTTAATGCTGCGGTTGACCATCCATAAAAGTTAGTCATAAAGCTAAGTAAGGCTTCTCCTCCTATGCCTGTTCCCCAATGAGGATCTATTCCATGATCTAACATAAACTGATATAGATCTAGATACCTTTTAAAAAATAAATCTTTTACTCCTTTATCTTTTATTTGAATTACTCCAGAGCAAGCTAAGGGTTGAGGGTTTTTATTCCACTCAGGAACTATATCCATAACTCCGTTATCTTCATATAAGTTTAATATCTTTCTATTCCTCCAGATTAAATGTCTATCTTCATCAAAAGAATCTACAAGAACTTTTTCATCTAAATTTTTAAAATGAGTATTTAAAATTACATCATGATCCATAGCAATTGGAAAATCATCTCTGATATATAGAGCATAAAATTTATAACTATCCCAATACCATTCAGCAAACTCTATAGGAACTAAATGAACTTCATCTAAGTATTCAAAAGATTGCCAGTACTCCAGTAAATGATCATCGCAATACATCACAGTAGGGTACCCCAACTGTTTAGCTTTATAGATAGAAAGTTTATACCACTTAAGATTAGTATCAAGGTACTCTTCATAGGACATTGTACCTCCTGTAACTATAGACCTTTGATCTAACTTTTTATAAGACCAACATAAAGTAGGTAAAGATTGAGTCATAACTTATAATAAATATCATTTACTTTCGTATGCTCTAGGATTCGGTAATCCAGAATAATAATCCCACTTATCTGAGTTCTTATTGTAGAAGTTTTTATCTTTATTTAATTCATACTCTTCTTCATCAAAGTACATTGCTCCACTTAAACACATCTTACTTAAATTTACGACTATAGTTCTTCATTCTACTCTGGCTACCTTCTTTTCTTTTAGGAGCCTTTTCTCTAGGATAATATTTAAACCTACCTTGGTTACCCATACCATCCATATCAATATCATCTGGTTGATGACGCTCATAGTACCCTTTAGTACCGTTACCTTCTTCCCTCTGCTTCTTATTCTGATCGAATATGATCCAGAGAGTAAACCAAACATAGAGAGCAAAGAATGCTGCTCCCATTAAAAAGAATCCAAAACTCATCTTCGAAGTGCTTGATTGATTGCTAAACTAAATAAAAGTATAGTACCAGGCCAATGAGCTGAATACTGAGCCTCTTCTGTATTACCAGATAATCCTAATGTAACTGAGTACATCATTAAGATGAATGCTATAATAATAGCGTTC
>Ga0228633_1000277_pt1 | contig 14471 bp, 21 predicted proteins | sample 41DmetaG_FD_182703 | JGI IMG/M metagenome (GOLD analysis project Ga0228633, IMG submission 182703) | Seawater microbial communities from Monterey Bay, California, United States - 41D | ecosystem: Environmental > Aquatic > Marine > Coastal | place: USA: California | collected 2016-11-13
CACATCAGAAGAAATTTATGACGAACTGTTTGAACAAGCGGAAAAGAACGGACAAGAGCTTATTGAGCAACTTGGCGAAATGCTAGACGAGCATTTAGACAGTAGCGGCGAAAGTGATGGCTCTTCAGATAATGGTGAAGAAAAAGATGTAAACGGTAACGGTGTAAGCAAGAGCCGTCCAAAATATAGCAAAGACGAAATTAAAAAGATCAAAGACGAAATTAAAGAGAACGTATTAAGTTCTGCACAGGCAGCAGGTGCAGGTAATGTTCCTGCTGGTGTTGCACGTATGATTAAAGATCTTACTGAGCCTAAAATGAACTGGCGTGAGATTCTTCAAACACAAATACAAAGTATTATTAAGTCTGACTTTACTATGAGTCGTCCGTCACGTAAAGGTTGGCATACTGGTGCAGTACTTCCTGGTATGCAATTTGACGAAACTATAGATATTTGTATTGGGATAGATATGAGTGGTTCCATTGGTTGTACACAAGCAAAAGACTTTTTAGGTGAAGTAAAAGGTATAATGGATCAGTATAAAGATTATAATATTAAAATCTGGTGCTTTGATACAAATGTATACAATGAAGCTGATTTTTCGTCAGACGGCGACGAAGACTTAACTGAATACGAAATATTAGGCGGCGGTGGCACCGACTTTATGGCTAACTGGACGTATATGAAAGAAAACGATATCCAGCCTAAGAAGTTTGTTATGTTTACAGACGGATATGCATGGGATAGCTGGGGTGACCCAGACTATTGCGATACTGTATTTTTAATACACAGTCATCATGATAAAAATATACAAGCACCGTTCGGTACTACTGTACGATACGACGAGGCAGCATGATTAAAGAAAAGCCAATAAATGTTTTAGATTTATTACAAGCAAGACAATTATCTACTGCCCCGCCTCACTTTGAATACATAGATATTCCGGTAACATACAATCTAGAAGACACATTAATTAAATGGATTAAATCCCATTTAAAGAATAGATTTTACGTAGGAAAAAAGTTAACGCTTTCTAAACAAAACGACAAAGCAGTTTGTTTATCTATCGGATTTGAGGACAACAAAGAAATGAGTTATTTCATGTTAGCGTGTCCACATTTAAAGTATAACTAAATAATATGCGCATATATATTAATATAGGAGAATAAATTATGAGCAACGAGAATAATCAAGCTGAAGAATCAGTAGTAGAACAGGAATCTACGGCAAGTGCTGAAGCACAAGGTCCAGATTTAACAGTAACTGATTTACAAGCTCTTAAGAGTATCATCGATGTTGCTAGTCAACGCGGTGCATTCAAGCCCAATGAGATGATGGCAGTAGGTCAAACTTATCAAAAATTAGAGACATTTTTAACTGCTGTAGCATCACAACAGGCACCAGCAGCCTAAGGAGAAATTATGTTAAAACATGTAGGTAGAATAGGTAAAACTAAGCGCAGAGTAATAGTAGCATACAGAGTAGTTCCAAATGAGCCAACTCAGTGTGTTGTTGTTACTACAGAAAATTTAATGGCAGAAGAGCACGATGCTCTTATGAAACTAGTTGAATCTGATGCAGGACAAAATACACCCCACCTTGCAACAGCTATGGCAAGAGCAATCCTTCCTGATGGAAGAAACATGTTAGCATCGTTTCACAAAACTGGAAAAATGCTAAAAGTAAATACTTCACAAGTAGAAATGACACCTACAACAGTCGATGTCATTAACTTAGATAAATTAAACGAAATTATTGCTGAGCAAGAAGGTGTATCTGTTGCAGACCTTGCACCTAGCCCAGGTGTAGGCGAAAAAGCAGATGAAGCCTTAGTACAACCTGAGCAAGGAGTATTGTCTGACGATGATTTGGCTGCACAGTATAGATCACAGGCCGATGCTATGTTTAAAGAAGCAAAGGCACTTAGAGAACAAGCAGAAGAGTTAGTTCCTACTAAGAAAAAAGCAGCAAAGCCAAAGTCTGCAGAAAGTGTCTGATAAACTTCCGCAGGAAATTATTGATCACTGGCCCGAAGTGTTCCAAGATATCGAAATCAAAGCGATTCCTATAGAATATATTAGGACTGCAAATGTCTATTTTGACAATGGTGATATGTGGGAAATAGACATACAAGGTGATTTTATTGAAGACCACGATAGTGCCGAAGAGGCACTAGAGTTGTTTTTTGAAGAATATGACGATAGTATTGTAAAAGTTGATTTTAAAATCGATTCGGAAAAAGTAATTAAAGATGTTAAAACACGAACAAAAACATTTATGAAGAAAAGAAAATAATATCACCTGAATTAGATAAATATAATTAACAAGAAGAGTTCAGGAGTAATATAATGGCATTACGTTTAAGACGTGGCACTAATGTTGAAAGGCAACTGCTAACGCCGCTAGAAGGTGAATTAATCTACACTACAGATACTAAATCTTTATATGTAGGTGACGGGGTTACGCTAGGCGGCGTTCTTATTGCAGCATCCGGAGAAGTATCAAATACTCTAAGCGGATTACTTGATACTGATATCGTAGGTCTCCAAGACGGCGATGTGTTGGTATATAATGGCACAACCGGCGAATGGAGCAACAATCAAAGTGCACTTGATATAGATGATCTTAACGATGTGTTACTTACAAGTGCAGTAAATGGCGATGTTCTTTTTTATGACGGCATTAATTGGAAAAATATAAATTTTGATTCATTAGTTGATAGTTCAAGTACTATACAATTAGATGATATTCAAGATGTAGTCATACAAGGTACTCCCGAAAATGGCCATGTATTGTTCCACGACGGTAACATATTTAAAAATGTTCCAGCGTCCACTTTAGCAGATACAATTCTTTCCTCTCAGCAAACACATACTCTTACACTTAAAGGTAACGATAGTACTATTTTAGTTGATCCTGTTACTAATACATTTACAGGCGAACTGCAAGGTGATGCTTATGGTAGTTTGTATGACGGTCTTGGTAACTTAATAATTGACGAATTTTCAAAAGCAGCTATGGTAGATGTAAGAGATCCTACAAATACACATACTGTATTAGATAACTTTACAGGTGAACTAAGAAGAGGCGAGACTGGTGACGTAATCATACAGGGTGGCGCCAATCCAGTATTTATTGGTAATTTAGAAGGTGCCGTAAAGGGAGCTATTGTTGGCCCAGATTTACAAATTATTTTAAATCACGATAATGCTACGCTGTTTGGCAGTGTAAGTGGTTCACTTCGTGGCGACGATAGTACTGTAGTGTTTGATGGTGCAACAGGTAAATTTAATCTAGACGACACTATTACTGGTGATTTTAAAACTAGAGTTGTTGATGATTTTCCTAGACTAGTTATGGTAAGAGAGTCTGCTGCTGATATATCAAGTAGCGATTTAACATACGGTAGTATTCAATGGCGCAGAGATGATGCTAATGGAGATGAAACTACAGCATTTATATCAGGTGGAAATGAAGCACTACTGTTTGTGCAAGATAATACTGGTGCGATGGCAGCAGACAAATTTATGGTATTAGACGAAGGGTCTTTATCTATTGGTGGATTTACTCCTACTGCTAAATTAGATGTTCGTGGAAATGTTAAAGCAAGCGGATCAATACAACCGGGTGTATATGCAGATAACACTGCTAGGGATGCGGCTATTACTAGTCCAGTAGCAGGTATGATGGTGTTTAACTCAGCAGGAGCTAAATTCCAAGGTTATGACGGTACTGCTTGGGTTGACTTAAACTAATAAATCAAAACTAACTATTATACGTTAACTTCAACTTAAATACAGTATGAAAATAGCTGTTATAGGTGCTTCGGGATATATCGGTAGTCATCTTTCCTCCCAACTTGTAAATTTAAATTATTGCGTACACGGTTATGATTATAATTTATTGCAGAATAATTTAAATTTTGTCGATAAATTAATATCATATGACATTAGGCAAGAATTAAAAGTATCTACATTATACGATTGTGTTGTGTTACTTGCTGCTAAAACAAAAGTTCAACATAGTGTTACAAATCCTTTTTCATATTACAAAACAAATATATTAGGTACAAAGAATGTACTTAATTCATTTAAGACTAATCATATAATTTTTGCAAGTTCCGGAAGTGCATTTAACCCAGATACGTCACCATATGCTAGAAGCAAGCGATCTGCAGAAGATGTTATTATAGAACACGGAACTCCATATACAAATTTAAGATTCTATAATGTTAGTGCAAACAATGGCTTTTATAAGTTTGATGATGAAAGATATCATTTAATAAGAAGAGCTGCTGCTACAGCAAATGGCATTTATAATTCTATGAATATTTATGGTAATGATTACGACACAATAGATGGTACTTGTGTGCGCAATTATACACATATCAATGACATTGTAAATGGAATAATTAATAATATTCATAAAGGTCCGATGAATACACCATACGAATGTTTAGGAAATACTAAAGGCTATAGTGTAAAACAGGTAATAGATACTATTAAAGATATATCAGGTGTTGATTTTCCTGTGTTTATAAAGCCGCGAAGGCTAGGCGATGTTGCTAAAAGTGTAGTTCCGGAGTCAAGTTTGTTATTTGTTGAAAACTATAATTTAGAAGATCAATGCCGTAGCGCATTAGACTACGAACGACCATTGTAGATAAAGATATTATCAATGTTATCTACAATATCGTTTGTCTTATACCATCCTTCTGCATAACATAGATTTCCCTTTACATAAAGTACATTGTCTATAATTTTAATATCACAATATACAGTGTCACCTAAAATTGTTTGACTATTTACTCTTTGCTTATATTCTTGAACTTTATCCATAGTATCAAAAACAGTATTAATAGTAATTGGACCTACTTCACTCATTCCCCAGTTAGGCTGAACAACTGCGCCTTTACTTACAAATGCTTCTATCATTTCCCACGAAACCGGATCACTGCCTCCTAGTATCCATTTTCCTGACAAATTGCAATCCTTAAATCCTTTTGTTTTCATAAGTGCTGTCATATGAGCAGGAGTTAAAAATGTATGGGTATAATCTGCAAAATCTTTTAAAAATGTAAAAGCATTAAATTGCTGTATCTTAAAATCAGCCCCTATACTGTATGCAGGAAGCGTCTGTGTAAGCAGGCCGCCTGCATGGGTCATTCTAGTTACTGTAAGCACTCTACTACGCTGTGTAAGCTGCTGTGCGCTTACAGCAACGTCTATACACGCTTTTAAGTTACTAGGAGAACGATATACCTGTTTTGGAGTTCCTGTAGTGCCAGACGAACTTATAGTTGTACCATTATTTAAAATGTCATCAAAGTTCATTAATTTTTCCTAAAAATTGTATTCTTTTATCTTGTTTTTCAATCCAATCGCTATATACGTATCTCAACGGGTCATCTGTCGATACATCACATTTACTGCATTGCTTAGTACAAAGTCTATTACCTTTTGCTAGTTGCTTACTATATGTATTAGTTATATTGTCATATATAAATTGTAAATTTTCGTTATGTACGCTACCATATGTTGCCTTCTCGGTCCAATCGTGACAACATAAATTAACTGATCCATCCCAATCTATAAACATTCTGTTTAATGGTATATAACACGGAGCATTATTTTTAGCAATATATAGAGCACCTGTCCTATTTGTAATAAAGTGTTTTTGATTAAAAATAGGATTGTCAGTTCCTTGACCTGTGTCGTAAGTTTTGTAATAACGTACATCTAAGTAATCTGCAAACATATTTTTTAAAGTATTATATTGGTTTTCGTCATCATATAAACTAATAGTTATACTATGATTTCCACTGTTAAGATCTAATATGTTATCTAACTTATCAATATATTGCTCAAGTCTATCTCCATTTGTCATTATACGAATTTTAAAATCTTTAGCAAATATGGATACGATATTTAAAAAGTTTGGATGTAGAAGAGGTTCACCTCTTCCTACAATATGAATAGTATCAACAAATTCCTTTGCTTGGTTTCGTATCTGTACAGCAGTTTCGATACTCATATTTAAGTTTAAATTAGGATAGCCGTGTGCCCTTGGACAAAAACTACACTCTCTGTTACACAACTCTGTAATATTTATTTCGATAAAGTGGGGAGTTATACTCATTATATTTTCTTTAAAATAATAAGTTTGTTATCATATGTATTACAATATTCCAAATTAGGTATGTCTTTTAAAATATTATTATCTTTATGTATAACATCTAAATATAATCCATTAGGTACTAAGTTTTGTATAGCGTAATCTAAACCTGCTTGTTTACTTATTGTATTGCACTTCCAAGAACCGAGACCATTATAAAATAAAGAACACGATATAGGATGTTCTTTATGTATTTTTCGAAAGTCCCCGTATATAATACTATCATCATCGATATAATTTTCTATATCAAATCCTATGCAATTTTCTTTTCCGAATATATCTTGCAATGTAAAATACATATCACCATTCCACGTACCTGCTTGTACAATATTACCAGAAGGAATATTATATTTAGATAATATAGATTTTAAGTTTTCTTTAATCCATATGGCCCAGTTATCGAAAATTATAGGATTATCTTTATAAAGTAAATCCATATACCTTGAATTTTGGTCTACAAAATCTATATTACTAGTCGGATCGAGTTTCATACTATTTTTTTCTAACATAAATTCTGCCTGCATCATATTGTGATAAAATTTCAAGTTTGTTAAAATAACTATTTACAAAACTATCTATAGCAAGTTTAGGGGAATAACTAATAGAATGCTCGCGATATCTATCTACCCATAAGTAATCATCAAAAATCATTATACCACCAGTCTTCAACAAATGATATGAGAGAACTGCATCAGATAATACTATATCCGGTTTATGATGACATCCATCTATATAAATTAAATCAAAGTATTCTATATGATTCTGTGAAAGATCTAATAAGCCATCTCGACTGTCTTTTTTAATTACTGTTAAATTTAGATTTTTTGTATTTTCACAAAAAGTTTTATAGACTCTGTCCATAGTTTCTTGATGCCCCTCAGAGTTTTCCCAACTATCTATACAATAAAAATCTATGTGAGGATAATTTTCTAGGGCCCAACACGGAAAGGCTCCCTCAAAAGTTCCTATTTCTAATATTTTATTTACATTTTTAGTTTTTAAAATATTTTTTAAATACGGCTTAAAGCCTTCAAACCAATCATTACTAAACTTCATATTTTTCCAAACTTTGATTAATCTGATGATTTACCTTAATAAACTCGGCATTGGCATGTAAGTGTTTAATATTGTCAACTCCGACATAAGTGCATACACTACGTAATGCGCCTTTGATCTGATTTATTGTTTCAAGAATACTTCCTGTAACAGGAATTAAAAGATCTCTTCCTTCATTTGGACGGTATTCAGCTTCGGTAGGTTTATTAATACTATACATTTTGTTGCTACCAAGACCGTAAAAGTTAACATATTTTTTGCCATTAATTTCTACAATATTATCACATTCATGTGACTTGCTTACCATGCCGGCAATCATTACCATATCGGCACCTGCAGCAATGGCTTTACAAACATCGCCACTAGTAACACATCCGCCATCTGCAATTGTTTTTACACCAAGCTCTTTTGCTCGTTTACTGATTTCTTGAACTGCACTTAACTGCGGAACACCTACACCAATTTCAGATCTAGTTTTACATGCAGCACCAGGTCCGACACCTATTTTTATAATATCTGCTCCTGCATTAACCAATTCATCTAAAACTAACGTATTACAAATGTTGCCGGCAACAATAGTCGTATTAGGAAATTTATCTTTATATAATTTAATAGTATCAATCATACCTTGTACATTTGCATATACATTTGCAATATCAACATTAATAAATCCAACAGGAATTTGAGATAAAACTTCTATTGTTTTTTCTTTATCCCAAGGTTGTACTCCGCTAGTAATACCTACATATCTTGTGTGTCTTAATTTTTCTAAATTTTCTAGATGTTCTTTTACTTTGTATTCTTTATGTAAGAATGTAAGTACACCATTATTTGTCATTAGGTTAGCAATCTTATAAGTGCCTGTGCTTAACATGTTTGCTATAATAATAGGAGTTACTTTATCGTTGTTATGTTGAATTTTAATATCAACGTCTTTACGAGTAATAGATTTACTACTAGGCTTTGGATTAATAAGTACATCATTATAATCTAAATATGTCATAACCTAATTCCTTAAAATCTTGCTTGTATATGCTTTGTATTTTTAATTTTTGTTTATTAGTTAGTTTATAACTATGCTGAGTTGTATTTACTTTTTCTTGTATAATACTAGTACCAAGAATTTCGTTTAAAATGTCAGTGGGATTCTTATCTTCAATTTTAAAGACGCGGTCTACTTCATTGTTTATGTACTCGATTTGTAGTCGCCACCCTTCTGGTGTCCAACATCCTGTAGCTTTGTGATTAATCTTATTTTCTAAGAAATAGTCTATACTTAACCCAGTGTATCCTTTATGATAATCGTAATCAACTAGATAAGCATATTTGCTAAGGAATCGATCATACGGATTTCTTACAAAACAAATGCTGTAATCATAATCTGCTATTTTTTTTGCTACTTTGATAGGAATATGGTCGTTGTAATACCCGTCGTTTAAATTATACCACTTATGACCCGGTACGTTTTGTAACATATGACCTAAGGTAGTACCAGCACACTTTGGGATATGTAATAATAAAACTTTACGGTTGTTTTTATCCTGAAATACGTGCATATTCTTTTTGCAATCTTTTAGTCAACTCAAATGATTTGAATTCATAATCGTTTATATGACTTACAGATGTTAATCCACCCGATGTGCTACATATAAAACATTCTTCAAAATAAATTTTTGTAAAATCTGCTCGGACAAACGGTATATTTAACTTTGTACATATTTCTTCTACCACCTGTATTGTAACTGAATTTAAAACATCGGTTTTTGGTGTGTAAACAGTTCCATATTCTACAAAGCAAACACCAAATCCAGGACCTTCATTAACGTATCCTTCTATACTACGCACTAATGCTGTATCAAATCCATGTCCATCGGCATGCCTTTGTGCTTGTGTAAGTTCTATCCATGAAAAGTTTTTATGTTCTTGATATCCCGGAGACCTTGGCAAATCATTGTACATTTTTAATTTGATCGGTTTAGACGCAATAGGATAATATGGCTTAGTATACACTAGAAAGTTATCAGGTCCTGTCATATCACGTGGTGATCCTGAGGGTGGAGTACCTTTCCACATAATTAACCAAATAAACATATCGCCGTCTAATAAGTTATTAATTATTTCTTTTAAAACGTTTTTATCTGGAGCAGTAAACCCATAGTATTCGCAGTTACTTGTAAATCTTTCATAATGTTTATCAAAATGAGTAAGGCCTCTCATTACATCGTATGTAGCATGACAATGAATAAAACCAAAATCTAAGGGAGATATCCGTACATCATCTAGTGGCATGTACTTGCCATTAAAATAACTATTCATCAAAGTGTACCTTTTGCAATTGGGGGTCGTCTGGAAGTTTTTGTTTGAGTAATTTTAGACGGTTAATGCGCCACTCTAATAGTTTAAAGTCTAATACCCAAGGAAAAATTGCATGTATTAAACTTCCTACTGTAATGACTAAAAGAAAGAAAAATTCTCCCATTGCTAAACGCAGATGCCAGAAATAACCGACATCTTCACGACCTGCTTTTGTTTTAGCCTCCTGTAAATGATTACGATTCCACCACATACTTACCTATAATCCTTTCTCTTCTTTTTTTATATTCTTCTATGTTTAATCTCCATAGTGTCTGCTGAGTATAGTATAACACACAATCGCCATAGTTGTCAAGTATTCCTTGCTTTGCTAATAAGCCCATTAGTCTATGATTACGTGCTGCTTTACCGTTAGAATGTTCATGTGTTGTATTTGTAGTAATATATAATTCGTCACTTGGTATATGTTCAATCATTAATGGGATAAATTCACGCTGTGTGATACTGTTCCAATCTCCTTTGCCTAACCCTTTGAATGTATCGTTACCGGGTAATTCGCAACCTCTAAACATTATGCGCCATGCATTAGAGCTTACTTCGGTTAGAGGATGACACCCTGCTACAGCAATAATTTTATTATCCTTTATTGCACACCAATATTCACCTTGCATTTTACACCAAATTAATTTCATTGCACGAAAACTAGAATTATTTTCATATCCTAAATCGTTACATGTGTTACAAAATTCTTGTAACATGTCTAAATGTTTATCTTGTATAATTTCTATTTTCATACGCCGGGCACCTCAGGAACTCCTCCGTGTTTTGCTCCAGGACTATTACTCCATAATGTAATTAAAAATTCGCCGGGTATAGGTGTATGACGTTTTCCTAAACAACAAACAAATGCAGGTAAAAAATCAAAAAATGTATTATTGTAATTGTTATAATCTATAACTTCATAACTCATAAAAGTGTCAATAGTTGCATACTTAGAAAAATTTTCTTGTGCATTTTCTAAAACTTTTTCAGTAATACTTTTGCACTGATCATTTCGCCAAACTATAATACTTGAGTTAATTCTGCCATTCCATAACTTGTCCCAGTTTTCTTTCCAATTGTATTTCCAATACATATCAATAATCCATGGCTTTGTATCCGGAAGCGTTGTAAGAAAAATTAAATCTTGGTTTACTTGTGCATCTAAATCTAAAAATATATTAGTGCCCGTAAATTCTTTTTTAAAATCTGTAAACAAATAAAGTTTTGGTCTGTCCCACATAAGTGTTTTATCTAATAAATGTTCGTCTATATAATCATTAAAATTTAAACTACTATGTGTTGGCATATCTAAAACAACAATGCCAGGGTCAAGATCTAAAGGATCATCTGTTACGCAATAAAATGTAAAATCAAAACTGCATTTATGTTTACACTCAGTATAAATTCTATTTACGTGCTTACTATTATATTTGATCCCCCATTTTATTGTAATAATATTAATCATAACTGTTAATCGTCCTTACCAAAGACTGTTATCTCTTCAACTACACAATCTTTGCCTATTACAAAGGCAATAGTTTCTAGTATTTGATTGTCAGTTAATTTATCAATATAACCAAAGTTTACACAAGATACTTTACATGCGCCATTAAAGTTAGCATGTTTAGTAAACTCGCTTAACACATGCTTACTAAATCCATATTCACTTTTAATAAAGTCTTTTGCTCGACTACCTATATTAATAATTTTTTTAGAAGGATCATCTTTCCATAATTCCCATAATCGTTTACATATTTCTACTTGATTTTTATTAACATTATTAATAAAGACACTATGATCTTTAACAGATAAAAGGATATTATCTATATCAGTTACATCATAATTATTTGAGCGGCTAAGTCCGTCCATACTAAAGTTGTCATATAGTAATTTGCCCAAACCACTCGTATGGCCTGTAATAGCAATATTGTGTGGAATAATTTTTTTTATAATGTTTACTACAAGATGCGTTCTATATTTAAAACTTCCGTTAAAAGCTGTATGTTTCGGAATTGTATTAGTTTCATACCAAGTATTTTGTTCAAGGTGCTTGATTTCAGAACCGATTATCATAAAGCAACCTTCGTGAGTTTCAATCGGGTAATGTAATCTTATTGTATCGTCCCAGTGCCAAGATAATGTTGACTTAGGTTTGCTTTTCATAATTCTAACCCTGCCAATAACATAGTATTTGCGAAGCTCTTTGATTATATCTTCAAACAATGTACCTTTGAATATACTTGCTATTTCAGTAAAATCGATCTCTTGCGGCGGATTATCTTTTAAAGTTGTCTTAATTTCGCCATCTTTCAATTCTTTCCAATTCATATAGAGACTACCTGCGCCAAACAAATAATTATCTGGATCTTCAGGAATAGTTGTAATACACACTTGATTTGTATTACCCCAGTCTAAATTAAGTTTTTCTAGAACAGGATTTAAATCGTATTTTGGTAAAAAATCTAATTTTGTAAAGTTACTCATCTTCTATTATTTTCCAATATAAATCCTTCCATGTAGATGCCGATAATAAACCTTCTGCGTTATTTCTAAAAAGAATAGATTTTAATCCTAAACTTTTACCTACTATAGCATTACTTATATTATCTTCTATCCACCAATAACCTGTGTTAGCATAATTTTTTAGCACATCATCTTTAGGCTTGTAGGTGTCTAAAAAAATTACATCTTCAAAAAAATCCTTGCCAAATAATTTTTTAAGATTTTTTAGCCTTCTTTTTTGTATAGATTTGTCAAGACTAAAACTTGTAATGCATATAAATTTATAATTATGTTTTTTTAATTCCTGCATATAGTGTATAGCATTATCTATAGTAGTTAGATCTTCAATAGAATTGCTTTGGTTAAAATTTCTTATGTGTGTTCTAACAACAGAGCAATCTAGATCATATTGAGATTCTAAAAATCCAGTAGCATTATTTTTAAAATACCCAAGAGATTGCATGTATGTATGAAACCCATCTTCCCAATCTAGTATTACACCATCGCAGTCTATAAGAATTATATTCATTTAATTCCAATCCTCATATATCGGGTATACTTAGATAATTCTAATTTTCCTTGGTATAATACTTCCTTTATAGGTGTTGCTCTAGAAAAATCATCTAAATCATTACAACAATTTACATGTTCTGGTAATTTAAAATAATCATTAGTTTGTAAAACTACGAATGTTCCTACAGGTATAGTATTATACCAATTTATAAAATCACCCGTTGGTATATGTTCACAACTTGTATTGATAATAGTATTAGGCATTTCTGTTAACTCTAAGCCTGTACCATTGGATCTGTGCGTTGTATATGTTGTTGGATAATCCATGCCTAAAATATCTAGTGTGCTTGCTTTAAACTTCCATCCATTCATAGTTTTTGATCTATTAAAAGTTTCTGCAATACCAGCACATGACTCGTCAATATCAAAACTTCTTATTTTTTCTATGTCTAAATTGCTTTCAAAAAGAAATGCTGCTAAACTGCCATACCAACCTGCACATAAAAAAACAGTACCCAATGGTTCATTAATTTTTTCAAGCTCGTTTACTAGCCATCGTTTAGATTCCATTTGTCCTTTAGAAAATAAATCCTTAATGTCTATATCAGGATACTTTTTTAGAACTTGTCCAAAGTTATCAAAGAATTCACTATTATGTATTGACATCAAGGTGTTCCTTAAATTATTTTTGCATGCAATCTTGTTGCTGTATCACGATCATTCCAGTCTGCTTCCCATGCAAGCTGACAGATATCTTTTTTTACAAAACAATTATAATATTTTTTCATTATTTTAGCACCAACTTCTCGATCATTTAATATGCAAAATCCATAGTGAAATCCACAATAAACAATATTAGAAAGATTGCGCTCATTTAAGTAATTAACTAAATCGGCAGACGAAGTCAAATTAGCATATTGATTAAAAAGAGATAATGCGGAAGTAGGGGCAGAGATAGCTTTGTACTTAACAGTTTCTAAATAGTGATCTATTCTCTTTGAAAAATTTATTGTTTCTGCCCGAAGCCAAGGATATATTTCATGTATTTGATCATCGAAGGTATTAACAGGATGTACTACTAACCAGAGTGCATCAGTTTCTAAAGTTTTAATTAGATTAGGATCTGTTTTTATCATTAAATTGTTCCCTTAGCCAATCAAAATCATTTATAAGACCAATATTGCTCCTATTAGAAATCCCAAACTTCCTGCCAGCATTAGCGCCATTAATAGCGTAGCTGCCATAGCGTTCCTTAGAGCCTTTTGTACACCATGTTTCAAGTCTTTGTTCTGTTTCGTCATTTTTTTGCCTGTCAATTATTTTGCTGCTTAATTTTGCGCATTCACGGAATGCACCTTTCCATGTTTCAAATGGACTTGTGTTAAATGCTGTAATATTTGCAATTTCTGATATTGCTTTAAATTTATTACTAATACTAGTTGTCATGTCTGGCTTACTAGTATCCATGTTGACTGTAAGGTCACGTGGGAAAAGCTTTACGCCGCCATACCCGTATATTAATCCGTTTACAGGATTCTTACTGCGCCATACATGTACATGATCTAGTTGATGATCTGGAACTTCATGATCAAAATTAAATGTATCTAGTATAAGTGCATCTGCATCCACAATCCAAAACATCTTAGTAAAGCATTTCTTTGCTGCTACAATGTGTGCTTGGTGTATTCCTTTAACTCCGTGTACACGTTTAGCCATAGGAAATCGTGCCTTTAGTGCAGCATAGTTTTCATCTGCATTAGGCTCTTGATAACTTATGAATACAATGTCGTACATAATTATCCATATCTCGTATTACCGTAGTGTATTACTTTACAATTTTTATTTACATAGTGCCGCCATGGATCAACTAC
>Ga0228633_1000284_pt1 | contig 14320 bp, 11 predicted proteins | sample 41DmetaG_FD_182703 | JGI IMG/M metagenome (GOLD analysis project Ga0228633, IMG submission 182703) | Seawater microbial communities from Monterey Bay, California, United States - 41D | ecosystem: Environmental > Aquatic > Marine > Coastal | place: USA: California | collected 2016-11-13
TCTTTTTTATAAATATTATAAATTCATATTATTTTATTTCAAAATAATATTCCTAAAAAATTTATATACTTTGAATAAATTTGATATAAATATAGTTTTAGTGTTTAATCTTTAATTAAATAATATGTATTGCTTTTATAAAGTAAAGCTTATAAAATTATTTTCATATATTTTATTTGAATATATGTAACTAATTCTTTTAATAATTAATAATTAAATCTTATATGAAAAATAAATTTATACTTAAGACGCAAGGTAAATATATATTATTTAATATTTCTTATCTTTAAGGTCCAGTATACAAGGTAAATATGCCTAATTTTGATTTTGCTTAGGCAGAATTAGAAAAAAAGTATGTTGAAGAAACATGCCGAATAAATGAAGAGAAAAATAAAGATTAGTATCAAAAGCAAAAAAATATGCTAGTTAGCTTAGATAAACAGTCATTAAAGATGAATTTGGAGAAATCTGGTCCTTAAACAGAAAGAGAGTAAAGATAAATAAAATTAACGGAGGAATTTTCAGGTTCATTGTCTACAAGAAATAAAAAATTTAATAAATCTCATTTGAATTAATGCATAAATCTTACACATGTAATTTAATATAAATAAAGGATAAAATTTAAAATGTTATAAATTTACATAAATATTAAGAAAATATTATTAAAGAAGAGAGATAAATTGATTATTTAGGTTATTTTAATCAAATGATAAATGGTAAAAATGATTTATAAGAATTCTAAGAACATGGATTGCATAGTACAAAAAGTTTAGTCAATTATGATGTATGGGAATAAGTTAATTTATTATATTTTAAGCAAATTTCAAATCAAGAATTATATAATTAAATAAAAGAATTACCTGCTCCTCATGGTAAATCACCTGTATATCACAATAAAACTTATGTTTGGCTCGATATCGAACTTTTAAATTATGATAAAAAAACCGATAAATTTTTAATAAAAGTTATGACAAACGGTTAAGAAAAATAAATAGGAAAACTTTCAATACTTTTCAAATGTGAAGATAAAACCCTATATTATTAAAGACTTAATTTAGCTAAAAACCTTTAAATGAATGCTTAAGATTCTATGAGATTTTTAAGCTATATTCAAAATATACCTTAATGTTAAATAAAATCTATTTCTTAAGAGATTAAAGATAGAATAATTTAAAAATCCATTTTAAAAAGGATTGAAACATAATAAGTTTAAAGACTTATTCAATAGTTAATTAAAGGGGTGAATGACGATTATGAACTTTTTATGAAAAAATGCTTAGTCTTAAAAGAGATGTTAAATGATGATTCATAAGAGAAATTTTAATAATTAAGAATAAAAATTAGAAAACCAAAAAAATTTATTCCATATTTTGGTACAATTAATGGTGAAATAACATAGTTCAATTATAAACTAAAAAACTATTAAGAAATAGTAATATATTTTTAAATAGTTATAAAAAATACATATAAGTAAATAAAAAGCTGTAATAAAAACACTTAATGTCATATAACTAAGAGGATTCAATTACTCTTAAAATTATATATTTAATACAAAACTTAATGAAAATCAATTGCCTATGGATTTATCAGTATTTGAAAATCTATAAAAAAATTATCATAAAGAACAATCATAAGCTTTATAAATGCAATGGCGTGAGTATTTAGTGAGTGAAATATAAGATTCTTTAAGTAACACTTATCGTTTTTATTAAACGGATTAAAAAGCTTATTAAGAGTCAGAATTGTAAAAACTTTTGACGAGAATTGATTTTATGATTAGTGATTATTGTAGATAGAGTATCTTTAAAGGAAATATTACTAATTGGTGTGATTTCATAAAGCATTTTATTGAACCTAATGGTGACTAATAATGGATTAGAAATAATTATTCTGTTATCAATATAAATTTAATGGTTAAAGACCATTAAAATTAAAAAAAGAAAAACAATCATGATAACACTAAAGAAACATATTTATATTATGAACCTTCATTTTAGAAAATTATTGAAGTCTTTAAAGAACCTATTCATCTTATTAATGAAACTGTTAGCAATTTTAGTATAATGGAAAAAGATTTAGTTCCTTTAATAGATATTAGCAAAAAATCGGTTTTTTAAGTTGAAACTGAATAAAAATGCGAATAAGATGCGTTAAATGATATTAAATAATACTGTGAAATAGGAATGATAATTCCTTAATAAATTTTAGATGATTTTTTGAAATTTTAATATTTATTTGAAAAAAGTTAAAAAAATATGGTTAAAAATTTATTTGGTGAATAAAAAGAAAGAATAATAATTGATAATTTAGCAAAAGAACTTGTTTAATAAGAACTAACTGACTACACTCGGGCAAAAAATGAAATTTAAAAACTTTGTGTAAGTTAAAAAAATTGCGGTTTTTTCCATGTTAATACTACATTGGCTAAAGATGGATTAATAGCAAAAGTGAATGAAATGATTAAAGTTATATTAGATAAAGTAAAATTCAATAAATAATATAGGTTTCTGATATTTGTACAGATAATATTACAAGAATTTAAGATGATTACTTAGAAATGCATAGTAAAATTACGACTTATCCTAAAAATGAGTAAGAGCTATTCATACTAAAGTCATTTATTTCTTAACATGAAAATAATATTAAAAAAAATGAAAAATCAATCAAATGTATAGAAAATTTCTTAACTTTATTAGCCGAGTATTTTTTATATATTTTCAAGATTTTGCTTTTTATATCCTGAATAAAATATGGATATGTATTGGGGTCTCAAAAACTGGCCTTATGAAATAAAAACAGCTGTTTTTGATGGAAGCAAAGCTTCTTAATCTTAAGAAATTAAATTTCAAGATGCTTTAGAATAAGAAAAAGAAAAATTCAATAAAGAACTTATTTTTTTAAATAATTAATTCTAAATCGTAAAAAAATTTGATAATTATGCAAATGTTAGAGAATACGCAATTGAAACTAATCATTTAAAAGATTAAATTGAAAAAGCAATAGATTAAGTTAAGAGTTTTAATGAAAGAGAAATTTTATTTAAATAACCTTAATCAGAATATCATGATTTAAATGAGTTATAAAAAGATTTTGAACCTTACAATAAACTTTGGGATTTGGCAATAGAATACGATTTAGATAAATAAGAATGGTATAATGGACCATTTTTGAAATTGAATTTCAGTTAAACAGAAAAAAAGATTGATGCTTATTTGAAATCTACTGTAAAAATAATAAAATAATTTACTGAGTTAGAAGAGGACAGTAATATATAATATAAATAAATTAATAATTAATAGATGCCGTAAAAATTGCATCTCATTTAAAAGAAGATGTAGAAAGCTTTAAAACTAATTTATGGTTGATTGAATTATTAACAACAGAAGTTATGGTAAAAAAACCAATGTATTGGAAAGAAGTGTTTTAAAAATGTGAAATTCAACCAATCGAGCCAAACGATGATATGTCATTAAAAGTAAATAAAATTATTAAAAAAGGTTTTAACTGATTAAGGAATGTTTAATTATAGAGAAGAAATAGAAGACATTTCAAAAAGAGTTGAGAAACAATATTCATTAGAGAAAAAAATGAATGAAATGGTTGATAATTTAAAAGAAATTAAATTAGGAATTACTAAATATAAAACAACTTATATTTTATAAAGTTTAGAAGAAATAACTTAATAATTAGATGATAATTTCAATATTTTGATATTCATGAAATCATCACCTTTTATAAAACCTATACTTAAAAGAGCAAATGATCTTGAATAAAGATTAATGATTATTTAAGATACTTTAGAAGGATGGATGAAATGTTAAAGATCATGGATGTATCTAGAACCTATTTTCGCGAGTGACGATATTATCAAAAAAATGCCAATTGAACATAAAAAATTTGAAAATGTTGATAGGTTTTTTAGAGCTAATATGCAACTTTTTAATAAAGATCCTTAACTTTGGGATGGTATCGATACTGATAAACTAAAAAATGATTTTGAATTCAATAATAAGTAAAGATTTACTCATAAAACTCTTTTATATAATTTTTTTATTAAATTTAATCTTATATCGTTGAGTTTTATTTGTAAATATATTAAATTCAATTTATAGAACACTTGATACAATTTAAAAGAGATTAAGCGAATATTTAGAAACAAAAAGAAGAGCATTCCCTAGATTTTTCTTTTTATCTGATGATCAATTACTAGAAATTTTAGCATAAACTAAGGACCCTACTTTGTAATTATAATATCTTATATTTTTTAATAAATATTTTAACAAATATTTTAATAAATATTTTAATAAATATTTTATTATCAATTAAATATCTTAATATCAATAAAATATTTTAATATCAATTAAATAGAGTATAACGCCACGTTAATAAATGTTTTGAAGCAATTAATTTACTATAATTTACAGAAAAAGAAGAAGTTGTTGGAATGATATCTCCAGAAAAAGAAATAGTACCATTCTGTAAAAAAATAGATGTCAATGAGGGTGATAAAAAAGGAAATGTTGAAAAATGGTTACTTGAAATAGAGAATGTGATGAGAGAGACTTTAAAATCAATAGCTAAAAAATCGATGGAAGATAAAGAAATGCGTACAAAATGGGTATTAAAATATCCTGCCATGACAACATTAATGGGAGATATGATGCATTGGACGCATTCATCAGAAGCAGCTTTAAATTTAGCTGGTACATAAAGTGATGCATTAGAATAGCATTGTAATGTGTTAAATTAAGAATTATAAGACATAGTTGCATTGGTTAGAAGTGATTTAAATGAACTTGATAGATTAACCCTTGGTGCAATGGTTGTGTTAGATGTGCATAATAGAGACGTTATAGTTTCTCTAATTAAAGAGAACATTAAATCTGTTAATGAATTTTCATGGCTATCTTAGTTAAGATATTATAGTGAAATGAAAAAAAATGATTATATAGTAATTTGTAAATGTATTAATGCTATATAATATTATGGATTCGAATATTTAGGGAATTCGACAAGATTGGTTATTACACCATTAACTGATAGATGTTATAGAACATTAATGGGCGCATATTATTTATTTTATGGAGGTGCACCAGAAGGACCCGCTGGTACAGGTAAAACAGAGACAACTAAAGATTTAGCCAAAGCTATAGCTGTTTAATGTGTTGTTTTCAATTGTTCAGATTAACTTAATTTTTAAGCTATGAGCAAATTCTTTAAAGGTTTAGCCTCTTCAGGCGCTTGGTGTTGTTTTGATGAGTTCAATCGTATTGATTTAGAAGTACTTTCAGTTGTTGCTTAATAAGTTGTAACAATTTAAAATGCTGTTAAAGAAAAGAAAAAAAGATTTTTATTTGATGGCGAAGATATTGATTTGATTCCTACTTGTACTGTTAATATCACTATGAACCCAGGTTATGCTGGTAGATCAGAATTACCTGATAATCTAAAAGCATTGTTTAGAACTGTTGCTATGATGGTCCCAGATTATAAGCTCATTTCTGAAATATTTTTATATTCAGTAGGATTTTAAGATGCTAGAAATTTGGCTAGAAAGATAGTTTCATCATTAAATCTTTCTTCAGAATAATTATCAAGCTAATATCATTATGATTTTGGTATGAGAGGATTAAAAGCAATATTAACTGCTGCAGGTGATTTAAAGAGAAAATTAGACTATGCTGAAGATAATTTGATATTAATAGCAATTATGGATGTAAATATTCCCAAATTTACTATAAACGATATTCCATTATTTAAATCAATAACATCAGATTTATTCCCTGGTATAACATTACCTGAAAGAGAATATACATAACTATTAGATGCAATTAGATAAGTTTGTGAAGAAAATTGCTGGATAGCTGAAAAAGAGTTTTTAGAAAAATGTATATAACTATATGATACAATAATGGTTAGACATGGTTTGATGGTAGTAGGTGAGTCAACTTCAGGAAAAACTGTAATTATAGAAAGTTTAAAACTTGCTATGACAAAACTTAATGGATCCAGTGGATTTAATAAAGTTAATATAAATAAACTTAACCCCAAATCAATATTGAGCCATTAATTATATGGTTTATTTGATATGGATACTAAATCATGGACTGATGGTATTTTACCAAGAATTATGAGAGAATTATCAGCAAATGGAGAAATTCAGTAAAGAGAATGGATTGTGTTCGATGGACCAGTTGATGCAGTTTGGATTGAAAATATGAATACTGTATTAGATGATAATAAAAAATTATGTTTAACTTCAGGAGAAATTATTAAATTAACAAAATGGATGACTATGATGTTTGAAGTTGAAGATTTATAACATGCATCTCCAGCTACAGTAAGTAGATGTGGTATGGTCTTCTTAGAAGCAAAAAATTTATCATGGTTTGCCATTCTCAAATCATTTTTTTTAACTAATTTCCCTAAATCATTAGAAACATAAAAAGATTTCACAATGAATATATTTAAATACTATTGTGATACCTGTTTTACATTTTTAAAGAAATATGGTAAATTCCCAATGCAATATTCTGAAATATCAGTAACTTAATCTCTATTAAAAATATTCTAATACTATATGAAATCTTTCGAAGAAGAAGGTTGTAAAGTACCTAAAGATATTGAATAAATAATATCAGATGTGACTTTAATGTCAGTAATATGGTCAATTGGCGCAGTTTTAGAAGAACCATCAAGACCTAAATTCCATCAATTTATATTGGATTTAGTCAAAGGTGAAGACCTTTAGAAAAATTATTTATTAGATATGTCTTATTAATATACACCATAAGCAATATCAGTTAAATTATAAGATTCTACTAATATTTATGATCATTGTTATGATAAAACCAAACTTTAATGGTTTAATTGGATGTAAACTGTACCAACCTATAAAATTCCTTAAGGCGGAAAATTAACTGATTTAATTATTCCAACTACAGATTCTGTTAGAAATAACTATTTATTCACATTATTCATTTAAATGAAAAGTCATTTGTTATTGACTGGACCTACAGGAACTGGAAAAACTGTTAATGTCATAAATGAAATCAATATCAATTATCATAATGAATAATTTACAAATTTAATCACAGCTTTTTCAGGACAAACTAATTGTAATTAAATTTAAAGAGGAATTGAAACTAAAATGAATACTAAAAGAAGAACAAGAAGATTTGGACCTGAAGTACAATATTATATAATTTAAAGGATAGAAAACCGAGAATTGTAATTTTTATTGATGATCTTAATATGCCTGCAAAAGAAAAATATATGGCTTAGCCTCCAATTGAAATCTTAAGATAATGGATGGATGAAGGTAATTTTAATTCATTAAGGCGGTTGGTATGATCTAGATACTTTAGAATTTAAATATTTAGAAGATATAACTTTTGTAGCTGCAATGGGTCCTCCCAGTTAAGGGCGTAATTCAATAAGTTTGCGTTACTCAAGACATTATAATTTGATATATGTTGAGCCATTTTTACCAAATTCCTTATAATAAATATTCTGTAATGTTATGCAATGGTTCTTCATGAATAGTGGTAAAGATATGTCTAAATCTTGCTCTACTTTATCAGATAAAATAGTGATTTCAACTATATAAATCTATAATACAATTAAATCATCAAAAGAACTTTTACCTACTCCTGCTAAATCTCATTATATATATAACCTAAGAGATATCTCAAAAGTATTCTAAGGTATTGCTAGAGTAATTATTTAATTATATAAAGATTAATCATAATGGATGCAGAGATGATGTTGAATTCATTAAAGTATGGTCACACGAAGTTAAGCGCGTTTTTTAAGATAGACTAATTAATCAAACTGATCAAATATTCTTTGAATCTTAATTAAAATCTATTATGAAGTCTAATTTCAATAAAGTAAAGTGATTTTTAATATAATAATATTATTAGGAATGGTCTGATATTGTAACAGTTGAACCCTTATTATGGACAAATTTTGTTCCAACCGTGTATCCAGGTGGAGACACTTCTAAAAGATTAATGACAGAAGTATATTGTGAATTAGTAATACAATATTATTATAGAATGATTTAGATAATTTGAAAAAAATATGTAATGAGTAATTAGTAGATTTTAACTAAATGTTTTCAGGAAATAGAATGGACTTAGTTTTATTTATGAATGCAATTGAGCATATAATAAGAATAGTAAGAATAATTACAACACCACTAGGTCATGCTTTATTAGTAGGAGTTGGTGGATCAGGTAGAAAATCATTAACAACTTTGAGTACTTTTATTGCGACATATGATCTTATGTAAGTTGATGCCAAGAATTGGATTGAAGAATTATAAAAATTATTAAAAGTTGTAGGGTTAGAATAAAAACCAACAGTCTTCTTATTTAGCGATACTTAAGTTTAAAACGAATCCATGTACGAAGATATTTGTAATCTACTTAACAATGGTGAAGTTCCAAATTTATTCCCTTTAGAAGAAAAAGCAAAAATAGTAGAAGAAGTTAGCAATTTTATGCCAGTAGGAACTATGAATTAGAAATATGCTTATTTTGTTAGTAAATGCAAAGAAAATTTGCATTTAGTCTTATGCATGAGTCCAGTTGGAGAAGGATTCAGACGTAGAATAAGAACTTTCCCAGGTTTAGTTAATTGTACCACTCTAGATTGGTTTTTACCATGGCCTGAAGAGGCTTTAAGGTAATTATATTATAAATAATAAATTAAAAAATAGATCTACAGCATAATCAGCAGTTTAATCTTGTGAAGTATAGGGTAAAGATTAAGAAGATATAGATTAAATTAAAAGTGGAATAGTAGATATTTGTGTTGATATGTAAATGAGAGTGAAAAAATTAACAGAATAAATGTATTCTGAATTTAGAAGGTAATTTTTTAAAATAAAAGACATTATTATGTGACCCCAACTTCATATTTAGAGCTTTTAGCTACATTTAAAAAGCTTCATGGTGATAGAACTTCAATGGTTTTCACTTAAATCACAAGATATGAAAATGGTTTAGAAAAATTAAGATCAACAGAAGAGGCTGTATAGGTTATGTAAGTAAAATTAGAAGAATTACAGCCAGTAAAAATTATTATAATGATTAGATTTTAGAATAAAAAACAGCTGAAAATGCTGTTATGTTGGTTACTCTTTAAGCAAATCAAAAAGATGCTAGTGAATAGAAAGCTGTTTGTTAAGAAGAAGAGAGAATCACTAATATATAGAAAAAAGAAGCTAATGAGTTAAGAGATTCTTGTGAGAGTGATTTAGCTAGAGTATTGCCATTATTAGAGGAAGCTTCTAAAGCGCTTGAAAAAATCAAATAGGAAGATATCACCACAATTAAATCATTCAAAACACCTCCGGTTGTTGTAGAAATTGTATTATAAGCGGTTATCATTGCTTTAGGAGACGATGGGTTAGTCAAATGGATACCTAAAGATCCAACAGATCCGAGCAAAGGAAAAGAACAAGATTTCTGGGGTTATGCGAAATCAAATATACTTGGAATTAAGCTTATTCCAAAAATTTAATCTTATAAAGAAGATAAAATTAAAAATATGAATCCAAAATCTATCGCTAGAATGAAATAAATTTGTGAATTACCAACTTTTTCAAAAGAATCAGTATTTAAAGTATCAGAACCCGCAGGAAATTTATCGATGTGGATAAGAGCTTGTGTTGAAACTTATGATGCACTGTTGATCGTTGAACCAAAACGTAAACAGCTAGGTTAAGCTTAAGAAGAATTAAAAGTTGCTGAAGCTAAATTAGCTGAGAAATAGTCATAATTAAAAGGAGGTTAATATTTATTAAATCATAGTTTTGGATCTTTTGCAAAAATTGGAAGATGAATATAATGCAGCAAGAAAAGAAAAAGAAGATTTAGAAGCAAGTGTTGATAAATGTGCTAAATAATTAGAAAGAGCTACATAGCTTATTAATGGTTATATAATATTATATTAATATCATATTAATATTATATTAATATTATGTTAATATTATATTAATATTATATTAATATTATATTAATATTATATTAATATTATTTAGGATTGGCTGGTGAAAAAATAAATTGGGGTAAAAAAGCAAAAGAATTTAGAGAATCTTTGAAATCTATTACTGGAGATATTATTTTATCATCTGGAATAATAGCTTATTTAGGTGCTTTTATGATGGGATATAGAGAATCATGTGTTAAAGCTTGGTAAAATTTATTAGATGAAAAATAAATTTTATTCACAGATAATTATAGTTTATAAGATGTTTTAACAGATGCAAATACAATAGGTATTTGGGTAAATCAATAAAAATTACCAAATGATAAATTTTCTATAGAGAATGCAATTATTTTAAAAAATTCAACTAGATGGTAATTAATTATTTTTATAATTAAATATTTTATAGGTCATTATTAATTGATCCGTAATTATAAGCAAATTAATGGATTAGAGAATTAGCAGGAAAAAATGACATTAAAGTATTACGTTAAAATATGCCTCCAAATGAAGTTATGTTTTAACTTGAAAATGCTATTTCTTTTGGAAATTAAGTTTTATTAGAAAATATTGGTGAAGATATTGACTAACTTTTTGAAGCAGTTCTTCAAAATAAAAAAATAAAATAAGGAGGACAATGGAGATTAAAAATGGGAGATAAAGTTATTGATTTTTCACCTGATTTTAGATTCTATATGACTACAAAATTAGCTAATCCACATTATCCACCTGAAATTTGTGTAAAAGTAACACTTTTAAACTTTATGGTGACTCCTGAAGGACTTGAGGATTAAATGTTAAATATTGTAGTAAAAATTGAAGAACCAAATAAAGAAGAATAAAAATAAAAAAATGTAAAAGAATTTTTTGAAAATAAAAATAAATAATAAGCAACAGAAAATAAAATATTAAAAATGTTATCAGAAGCTAGTGGAAATATATTAGATGATGAAGAATTAATAAATACATTATAAGTAAGTAAAATAGAATCAAATGAAATAGAAGAAAAACTTAAATAATAAGTAATAAATCAAGAAACATTTAAAATTTTATAAAATACATTTAAAGATGTTGCAAAAAGATCGAGTAATCTATATTTTGCAGTAGTTGATTTGGTAAAATATGTTAATATTATAGGCTAATATTGAACCTGTTTATTAATTCTCACTTGAGTTTTATATTGACTTATTTGAGAGATCTGTAGAAAAAGTTGTTTGCACTAAATTTGAAAGAGTTAAAATGATTAATGTAATGTTCACTTAAATGCTTTTCTAAAATATTATTCGATCTTTACTTGAAAAAGATAAACTCACATTTTCTATATTAATTGCAGTTAGAATCATGTAAGAAGAAAAAAAAATAATAACACCTTAAGAAGTTAGATATTTAATGGTTGGTGGTACAGCAATTACAGCAAAAAGACCTATTCCAGGATAAGGTTGGCTAACTGAAAAATAATGGGGGAATATCATAGAATTAAGTGAATAGGTTCCTGCATTCAAAGGATTAGACTATGATTTTGAAGAAAATCATGAAAAATGGAAAAATGTATATCTTTCATAAGATCCATATTTGGTTTAAGAAGCGTAATGGCCTGCAGATTGGGTCAAATAATTGAACAGTTTTTAGAGATTACTTATTATTCGTATTATTAGAGTTGATAGATTGATTCCTGCTATTCAAAATATGATCATGGATTAAATGGATAAAAGTTATATAGAATTTCCTCCTTTTGATTTATAATCTGCATTTGATGATTCTACTCAATTCAAACCTCTCATTTTTGTTCTATCTACAGGTGCTGATCCTAGAGTTGAGGTTGAAACTTTAGCCACTAAATTATCAATGAATTCTAAATTAGTTATAAAATCTTTAGGATAAGGTTAAGGATAGAGTGCTTGTGATGCTATTTAAGACGGAATTGAAAATGGAAAATGGGTATTTTTATAAAATTGTCATTTGGCAGCTACCTTTATGCCAAAATTAGAGAGTCTATTTGAAAATATCCCTGAAGGATGTAATAAAGATTTTAGAATGTGGTTAACTACAGCACCAAGTAAAGTATTCCCAGTTACAATATTACAAAAAGGTGTTAAATTAACATACGAGCCACCTAAAGGAATTAAAAATAGTTTAATTAGATCTTATCTATCATTTGATTCAAGAAAATTTGAAGATTGTAAGAAACCATCTGCTTGGAAAAAAATGCTATTTGGATTATCATTTTTCCATGCTTTAATTTTAGAAAGAAGGAAATTTGGTCCTCTAGGATGGAATATTCCTTATGAGTTTAGTGCTGCTGATTTAGCTATTTCTGTATTATAATTGAAAATATTTTTGGATGAATATGATGAAATATAATATAAAGCATTAAATTATATGGTAGCAGAAGCAAATTATGGAGGTAGAGTTACAGATGATAAAGACAGAAGATTAATCAAAATAATTTTAGAATGTAATTATTTAATTTTATAAAATTATTTTTATTATTAAATGATAAATATTTATAGCTTTATATTGCCCCGAATCATTGGACGATTCTTACAAATATTCAGAAAGTGGAATTTATTATTGTCCTCCAGATGGTCCTTTTGAAGATTACAAAAACTTTATTAGAGAGCTTCCATTAAATGATAAGCCAGAGGTATTTGGTCTTAATGATAATGCTTAAATTTCAGCAGCTATTAATGATTCATTAAAATAATGTGAGATAATATTAAGTTTATTGCCAAGAAGTGGAGGAGGTGGGGGAGTTTCTGCTGAAGATATGATAAAAGAGAAATGTGAATAAATTTTAGAAAAAATTCCAAAACCATTTGATTTAGAAGATATAAATAAGAAATATCCTATTTTATATAAATAATCAATGAATACTGTATTATAATAAGAATTAATTCGTTATAATAAAATGTTATCAACTATAATAAGAACTTTAGATAGTTTGAAAAAGGCTATTGATGGTATAGTTAGTATGACAAACGAATTAGATGAGGTTTTCAATAGTATATTTGACAATAAAGTGGCTGAAACTTGGACAAAAGTTGCATATCCAAGTTTAAAACCACTTGGTAGTTGGATTCTTGATTTTTTAAAAAGATTAAATTTCATGTAATCTTGGATTGATAATGGGGCACCAACTAGTTTCTGGATTTCTGGATTTTATTTTACATAAAGTTTCTTTACAGGAGTTTTATAAAATTTTGCTAGAAAGGTACAAAAATTATATAATAGTTTTAAATTCCAATTGATACATTAACATTTGATTTCCTCCCAATTTAGTAAGATAAAACAAATGTGAAGGAAAGTCCTGAAGATGGTTGTTATATTTATGGATTATATTTGGACGGTTGTAAATTTAACGAGTAAACTCAATAGCTAGATGAATAAGATCCTAAAATATTATATTGTGATATGAGTTATATCTAATTCATACCTATGACAACCGCTTAATTAGAAGATAATACAGATATTGTATTATTTACATTTATTTAGCGTTATTAATGTCCTGTTTATAAAACATCATAAAGAAAAGGCACTTTATCAACAACTGGACATTCTACCAATTTTGTATTATTTATTTACTTACCTATATCTCCTAATCATACTCCTTAATATTGGACAAAAAGAGGCGTTGCTATGCTTACATAGCTTGATGAGTGATATTAATAAAATTTATATTTATTAATGATATTTATTTGAAATAATTTGAAATTATTTTATAATTTTTTAATTAAAAGTTCTTAAATTAATAATCATTTAAAAATTATCATAATAAAAATTGAAATTTACTATAATATCGCTTAATTTAGTCTTAAAAAAATGACATTATTTGATGATTAATTTGATTATCAATAAATTTTTATAATAAATGCGATTAATTTAATCTATAATAATTTAATAATGTTAAAACAGTTTTAAAATTCTAAAATAGATTAAAGACGAAGCATGGTACATGATAAATTTGGAGAATATACATCTTTTAAAAATAGAGAAACTTAATTACTATAAATGTAATAATAATAAAAATAATATGAACTATAATTAGAATAAAATCAATTTAAATTTTAAGAAGTATAATAAAAATATATTGCTATAAATAAAAATTAAAGAAGTATATTTTATTCTTATTTATTCATAAATCTTTAATATTTTTTATTATTGATAAAAATTTTAAATGTATGTGATTCTATAAAAAATTGTTTTAAATTATTATTATCGTAAGGAACTGATTACTTAACGTAAACTGAATAGGCTTTACTAGAATTTAAAGTAAATTTAAAGTTACAAAATAAAAAAAATAAAGAGAGTTAAGAATGGCCAGAGT
>Ga0228633_1000285_pt1 | contig 14309 bp, 33 predicted proteins | sample 41DmetaG_FD_182703 | JGI IMG/M metagenome (GOLD analysis project Ga0228633, IMG submission 182703) | Seawater microbial communities from Monterey Bay, California, United States - 41D | ecosystem: Environmental > Aquatic > Marine > Coastal | place: USA: California | collected 2016-11-13
AGGTTATACTTATATAGAAGATGAAAGTCTATATACAGCTACAAGGCCAATGGCAGGATGGGAGCATCAAATGCTAGTTAAACTAAATGCATTTAAAGGTATACCAGCAGATAATTTACTGCTACTAGACTCAGATGCTTACTTTATTACTGACTTCTATGAACAGGATTTTATTGCTTACGATAATATACCTTATACTATTATACATGAAAATACTCAAGTATCAGAATATGAAGCATTATTAAAAGGTGGTGATTATTCTAAGACAGGATATGTAAAAGCAGTAGAAGCATATAGATCAATTTTTCAAGGTAAGTCAAATAGAGTATACGACTATGGACCTAACCCGCATTTATGGAGTAGGAAAGTTATAGAGCATTTTAATACTCACTACTTAGCTAAAAACAATTTATCCTTAGATGAATTCTGTTTCGGCATAAAAGAGCAATTTGGCATACATTTTAGAGAAACATTAACATACGGAGAATATCTACTAGCAACTAAAGTAATAGATATAGTTCCTTGTGGACCTTTATTTAAAGTTTACCACTGGAAAGAGTTATATGATTTTGAAATGAAATTAGATTGGGTCAAAGAAGAGGAGATTAAAAAAACATATTTAGGAATAATTAAACAAAGTAACTGGTCATGATATTATATCAAGTACATCATATGTGGTACGAAACAGCTATGATACAAGAGTGCTGGGATTCAGTATTAGCAGCTCTAAAAGCTTCTCCTAACACAGATGTAAAGATTGAAATATGTTTAAACAAACAGACATATGTAGAGAAACCTAATGAAGGAAGTAAAGTAGATGATTTCTTTTCTAAGCATTTAGACCATTCGTTGTTTAAAGATCCCAGAACTTCAATCACTATCAAGACTGATAAAGATCCATTTTATAATATAGCGGACTGGAGAAGAGAAGTCTATGATGCAAAAGCTAAATATACAGTATGGGGTGAAACAGATACTATACTACCACGAGACTTCTTTGGTATATTAGATTTAGTACAGATAGATCAACCTCACGTATTAACATTTGCAGGAAGACCGATGTGGGATAATAGTTGGGATGTAGTTACTCATGAAAGACTACAGGGATACTCTAAACCTTGTCAATGTGAAGATCATAAAGAGGACTGTATAGAGTTATTGGAAGCACCGTTTAAGTATAAAGATTATATTACTCAAGCTGAATTAGATAAGTTTAATGATGAGAGTGGTGATGTTAAAATAGAACAAGTACCTTGGAAGATAGATGGAAGTACTGTTTGTATCTCAGGAGGATTCGAAACTCCTTTTATAGCTCCAGGTATGCATTTCGTTAGAGAAGATACTTGCTTTGAATATTATATAAGGAAGAAAAAAATACCTCAAGTTTGTGTAACATCAAGACTTAAAGGTCATAACTATAAACACCCTAGTAAAAGAACCGGAACATTTGCTACTAGAAATGATGAAGTATTTAAACAATATGCTTCGGAGAGTATGCATGCAATGAATTCATTTATATATAATTTAAAAGTATGATAACATTTTGTATTAGTACATATAACAACTTACCCTACTTAGAATTAGCAATTCAATCTGTTAGAGAACATTCCTATTGGAAGAACGCTCCATTTATTATTCACGCAGAGAATTGTGACGACGGTACTGATGAATGGTTAGAGCAGAATGCTCCTCAATATAGTTTAGAATACTATATAGATAAGAATGACAAACCAAAAGGTATTGGAGGAGGAATGAACTTCTGTGCTGATAGAGTTAAGACTGAATATATTATGTTCCTACATTCAGACTTCTATGTTACTCCTAATTGGGATTTAGAGTTAATGAAAGTTCATGAGAAGTATAATAATGATAAACTATGGGTTAACTCTTTTAGAATTGAACCTAATATGTTTAACGATCAAGATAGACCTGGTACTCATTTTGTACCGAAAGAGGCATTTGGAGCTTACCATAACAACTTTAACAGAGAAGGTCTATTGGAATATGCTAAACTTATAGCATTAAAGAATGATTTCGAGATACCAAAAGGTGAAGGAGTTTCCGGACTAGTTAAAAAGAGCTGGTGGGATGAGATAGGAGGTAACGATCCTCTCTTCGCTCCTACATCATGGGATGATTATGATTTGTTCCTTCGTATGTTAAATGAAGGAGGAGAGTTTTTAATGCCAGTTAAGTCTATAGTATGGCACTTTGGTGCTAGAGGTTCACATAGACTAGAGGAAAATAATAATAAGTCTTCTGATAGACAGAAGAAAGCAGAGGAAATTAACGCACAGAAGTTTTACAACAAATGGGGCGGTTTACCAAAAAAAGATCAATACGGAATGATATGCGGCATACAGTAGTAATACCATCATACAATACACTCCCACATCTTAAAAATACTTATGAAAGTATTAAAAGGTATGGAGGAGATGTAGACATAATTATAATAGATGATGCATCAGAAGACGGTACATCTAATTGGCTTTTAAAAGAACTAAAAGATGATAAAGTACAAGCAATAATATCCAGAGAAAGAAAAGGTCATACATACTGGTACGATGAAGGAATGAGATTAGCTAAGACAGATATAGTTTCTATTCTTCATTCAGATATGATAATAGGTCCTGGGTATTTTGAAAATATGTTAAAGCATTTAGAGAGAGGTAAAATAGTTTGTGCTACAAGAATCGAACCTCCCATTCATCCAGCAGGAAAAGAAAAGATAGTACGAGATTTTGGAGATGATGCTCATAAATTTATGTGGGATGCATTTGAAAAATTTACTAAAGAGGAGTCCTTAAAGCAGAAAGATAATACTACTAGAGGAATCTTTGCTCCTTGGATACTGTATAAGGACGATCATTTATCTATTGGAGGACATGATCAACGTTTTGCACCTTACGGATATGAAGACTCAGATATATTTAATCGATGGATTAATAATGGATATGAAATGATTCAATCTAGAGATGCTATATGTTACCATATGACTTGTAGGGGTCATAGATGGAATAAAGGAGTTGGAATAGAGAATCCAGATTATAGAGATATAATGAGTAGATGTGAAAGAGAATTTATAAGGAAATGGGGAGACTGGATAGTCAACGATGAATATCAACACCCGACTATTAATCCTAAGTACGATAAAGGTTTTATAATCAGAAACTGTAATGATAATTTACTTTCACAACTAGAACCTTGGGCTGATACTTGTTACGTAGATATAAATTACAAAATATATTTAGAAGAAGAGCAAAAAAGATCTGTATTAAATTTAAATGATCGTATAAAACCGTTGGAGAATGAAAAAAATAATCATATATTAATAGAGATAGACGGTGATACGTTTTCTACTCAAGATTATATTTATATAAGACAATTGAGCGCAATATTAAAACAACATAAACCTAAGCCAGGAAAGTTCTCTTTAGGTAACTTAGATTTAGAAATAATAACATATGAAGAAGAAATACTTAGTTAAATTCAGTTACCAAGACGGTAAAGAAGAAGAAGTTGAGTTAACAACCGACAATATTAAGTGGTCTATAGAGCAGTATAGAAGAAATAGAGCCATTATTAGTCATAAGATTGTTAATGAAGGAAGTAATAATAGTAAACAAATACTATTTGGTTGATATTTATATAAAAGACTATTCAAATGAATAAATTAAAAGAAGCTATAAAAAGCATACTAAATGAATCTGCTAAGATTAACTTTGCAGGACATACCTTTGTATTGAAAATCGATACAAACGAAGACCCTCAGAAAAAAGGAGTTAAAATACAATTCTTACCTACTAAGTTCGGTAACATAACTTCTACAGAGCAAAATGATATTGCTATTGAGTTAGAGAAGAGATTAGAGTCTGGACTTTCTACATATGAATTAAGAGTTGAAAGAGATAGAAACTTAAAAGATAAGACAATAATTGGATTTTTTATCTATATTGAATACTTCGATAAAATTATCAGAAAAGCTTTATCAAAACAAAACCCAAGAGCAGAAGACTAACTAAAACTAAAATAAAGATTATATGGCAGATTATTTCTTTTTCATCAAAATAGATAAGACAAAAGAAAGAATTAGTAAAGGCAAATACCAATCATTGGAAGATGCACAGAGAAGCTTTGCAAAAAGTAAAAGGTTACCTTTAAGTGAATTTAATAGATTATTTAAAGTTGAAAAATATGACTCAAGTAGACCCTAAAAAAATAATTCGAAAAGTACTTCATGCCACACACCCAATACCTTTTAGGATTAAACGTAAGACACCATCTAGAGAAGATATGAATAAAAAACTGTTTATTAAAATTCTTACCAATTTAAAGAAGATAGAAGAAAGAAAAGACTTCATGGTAGAAGAAATTGGAATGGACATGACAGCTTACGAAGATCAGTTCTTTGAGGTTATAGAAGATTTATTTAAACTAACATTCAATAAAGAACAAGTTGCACTAATACAACTATACGTTTACCAGTTAATGCCAGATAATGATTGGGATGGAACTATAACAATCGAAAATAAGAACAAAGAAGAAAAAGTAGTTGATTTTAAAGCACCTACTGATGTTTGGAATGTTATTAATAGTATAAAATAAACCGCTAAACAGTTGCTTCTTAACTTTAACTTTCGTATATTTAATCTTAAATAAAAGTTATAGATATGAATAAACAAAACCTCAAGATGATTCCCTGCCCTAAATGTAGCGAACCATTCCCAGAACTAAGAAAAATTAATTACGGTTACAACCACTGCGTAAACTGCTCTACAGTAGAAAGAAAAGTTGCTATTACTACAGTTGAAGGTACAGGTGACCATACTTATAATGATTTAATTATCATGGAAGCAGATCAATACAGAAGTATTGCTGCAAAAGCAGCCGAACTAAGCGGCGATAAACAAGCATTAGTTGAACTTCTAGATTTAGAAAAAGACGAAAATGCTGTTTCACAATCTGTAAAAGAAGCAGTTAACGCAACATTAACTGATGATATAGACGTAATATACGATTAATGGCACGTCCATCTAAAATACTAACAAAGGAAGACATATTAAGATCTCAGAAAGTTACTAGATCTAATATGGCAGCTGCAAGATACCTACACGTTTCGTACAATCATTATAAAAAGTACGCTAAGATGTATAAAAATGATGAGGGCATTACTCTATTAGAGGTGCACAAGAATCAAGCAGGTGCTGGTATCCCAAAATTTGCAGTAGCAGGAATAGATAATATTCCTTTGTTAGATGTTTTAGAAGGGCGTGTTCCTATTGAGCATTTTGATCCTAGAAAAATAAAAGCTAGGTTACTGAGTGAAGGTAAGTTAGTAGAGGTGTGTGCAGTATGTGGTTTCGCTGAAAGAAGAGTAACAGATCTTAAAATACCAGTTATACTTAACTTTAAAGACGGTAATAAAAAGAATTGGCACTTAGAAAATTTAGAGTTTCTCTGCTACAACCATTCCTTTCTTTATGCAGCATCACCAATAGATGAGAAACGTGCAGAGGCAATGGAAGACTACGTGAAAACAAAAGCTGATGAGCCTGAATGGGATCTAGATTTACATCATATTGAACATCTTAAAGACTTAGGATTGTATGATGATGAGAAACCAGGCGATGAATTTATTTCAAGACTGTAATTTATGAAAAAGAAAAAATTAAATAAGTTCTCTACATTTAAAAAGAAAAAACCTTTAGAAAGGAAAGTTGCAGATGATCTTGTGCGTAAACACGAACAGAATGAAAAGCTACGTGATAAGAAGATTGATACATCTTTTTTAGATCTTTTTTAAATAAACTAAATATTATGAAAGATTTAATAAATCCTAATTTAGACTTAACTAAAATACAGAGTACTTTTAAAGAGAAAGGTTATGTCGTTATAGATAACTACTTGAAGGATAAAGAAGCTAATAAGCTAAATAATTACTTTACTAATGAAATGCCTCCTGACTGGTGGTCAGTGGCTACTTTTCCATCTAAAAATTCTGATAAGGTTAGTTACTTTAGAAATGCACCTGAAGAACATATCAACATTCAGAACGCAAGACAGCATTCAATAGAAGCTTTTGGTAGAAATCAATTTTCTTATTCTTTTTATAGAACTTTAGACGATCATTTTGAAGACTGTAAATGTATTGAATGTCAAGTTAGAGAGTTTCTGGATAGTAATGAGTCATTAGATTTTATTTCAAAAGCAACTGAGTTAGAGATAAAAGGTTCAAATGAAGTATTTACTGCATGCTACCTACCTGGTGATTTTTTATCTCCACACCAAGATAGCCCTAACGGTAAAATAGGATTTGTACTTCAGTTAACTAAAAACTGGAGACCAGAATATGGCGGACTATTACACTTTTTAAACGATGATGGAAATATTGTAGAAAATGTAGAAATACCTAAGTTTAATAGTCTTACATTATTTTTACTTCCCGAAGACAAAGGAAAGCTACATTATGTTTCTAATGTCAATCCAGGAGCACCTGGACTTCGGTTATCACTTACAGGGTGGTTTAAAGATTAATTTTAACTTAATACAATTTTATTATGGGTTTAACTAAAAGAAGTTTACTAGTTCTTGCAGTGTTTTCATTACTGGCTTTTTCATCACTAAGAAATACTAGAGCTATGCACAAAAGTGTAGTTACTATCGAAGAAAAAGGAATAAAAGAAATTGAGTATGAAATAGTAGTTCCAATTCAAGACCTTCCAAAAGATCAACATAAAGATTTTTTAGATGCAATAGGCTTTCAGGAGTCCGGAAATAGGTACGATATAGTAAACCGTTACGGATATATGGGTAGATATCAATTTGGTAAATCTACTCTAAAAACTTTAAGAATTAAAGTTAGTAGGTCTGAGTTTCTAAAAGATACTTTACTTCAAGAAGAGGCTATGACTAAGCTTTTAATGTTCAATAAAAAGAGATTACAGAAGTATATTGATAAGTATAGCGGTGAAACAGTTAACGGAGTACTTATAACTGAATCTGGATTACTTGCAGCAGCTCATTTAGGAGGAGCAGGTAGTGTTAAGAAATGGTTTAGAACTGGGAAGGTAAGAAGAGATGGTAATGGAGTAAAAATAACGAGTTATATGGAAAAGTTTAGTGGGTATAAGTTGGTTCTTAACTAAATTATTCTTATATTTAGATATAAATAATAAAGGTTATGACAAATTTAAACTCTCGAGTAATTATTCACTCACACGAAACATTATCAACAGTTATCTACGATCTATTATCATCCGGAAAAATCTCTTCTGAGGTTTGCGACGATTTAATTACTTCGGTACTTAATACTGAGACTAGAAATATTTACTAAATTAGTTGCCTAGGAACTTATTTATTCGTATCTTTAAGTATAAAGATTAACGGTTAAGTATTAATTAAAATAAAGGTTATGATTAGAGATAAAAAAGCTCAAAAAGAGATCGTGATAGATCTAACAGGCCCTCAGGGCAATGCATTTTTCCTTTTAGGTTATGCAAAAAAATTAGCTAAGCAATTAGACTTTGAAGATGTAGATGGATTACTTGCTGATATGCAAGCAGGTGATTATAATCATCTAGTTAAAGTATTTGATGAACACTTCGGTGATTTTATAATTTTAGAAAAATAAAGGTTATGGTATTAGATTTAAATAAAGAAATGGCTTGGGTTACTTTCCTTCATGATGGATGGGAAACTAAATGGCATCCAGTTACAGATGTTTCCGGAAATCAGTTAGAATGGGGTCTTGATGGAGAAGGTATAATGAACCATTGCCGGGCTCAGTTTAACAGTAGTGATAATTGGGTAAGCTTTGGTATTGCTCAAACTAGTCAGATGATGGTTAAAAATTCAGTAAGAGATAATTTATAATATGGCAGAGAAAAGAGGAGGATTAGAGAAAATGAAATACGACTTCCCTACTGAAGCAGTATTAGAAGTCCAGATAAAGGGTAATTGGTATAGAGTTACGTCAAGAGAGTTTAGATCTTTCGACGGTCATAGAAGATATACTAAACCGGAAAGACAGCCAGGATTAGCATTTCATGATGCAGATGAAATACCTTTTATTACATATGACTATGATCACGGACCTTTATATATGTTCGGATCAAATGTAGAGGTAGAAAGAGAATGGAATGAGAAAATGGTATCAACACCATACTATGAAGAAACTAACGCTAAATCAGCAAGCAGAGGATAATGAAAAAAATACATTTAAAAAATACGGAAGAGTTCGAAAACTTATTTAAAAATAAGACTCTAAAAATTACTGATCATATTGTCGAAGGTATTTCTGAAGCTATGGAACAGAATATTAAAGTAGCAGACTTATTTGAAGTATCTTTTGAAGGTGAAGAAATGGTATATGAAATATCATTACCCCAGAATCAATGGGCTACAGCTCTTCAATCTTGTCTAGATATATACCATAAGGAAGGGTTAAGTGATGAGTGTATAGATACCTGGAAGCTATTAGAAACTGCTAAGGTATGGTAAAAATGCTATACCTAAATGATGAGTACTATCAACTAGTTAGGAGAATTTCTGTCGAACAAGTAGATGGTAATATGGATGGGTTAAAAGCATGGAGAGATATGAACCACTGTGATCGTGTCTTAAAGTATCAAGGAGAGTTTCTTCTTGTTAGAACAGTAGATGAAGTTGAAATTATTTCTAGTGAATCAGTTGGTTCGTAAAGATATATTTCTTATATTTAGGTAAATAAATTATTAATTAAAAATCAGTTATATTATGAATGAAAGTTATTTCGTCAGAGCAACAAAAGTCAACGCAAGAGTGGCAGAATTGATCATTGAAGGTCAGCACATTAACATCAATGGTTACAAATTTGAAAAGTTATCAAAGAAACCAAGAGGTCGTACTATCGAAAGAAAACTACAAAATGTAGAATCTCAAGAAAGATTTATTATTTATTCATAAAAAGTTAGTGAATCAGTTGGATCACAAAGATAAATTTCTTATATTTAAGTATATTAATTATTAAAAGGTTATAAACTATGTCAGATGTTATTTTAAATTTTAAAGGAGAGCAAACTTATTTAAGTAAGGCAGATCTTCAAGAAGTATGCCCGTTGGCATTCGCAAAAGAAGCTACTAATCCTAAGGTTAGTGGTAAGTATTTATTTGTTAATACGGAAACGATTATTGACGATTTAGATAAGTTAGGTTGGAAACCAGTTCAAGCTGCTCAAAGAAAAGGTAGAGGTAATTCTACTATCTTTAGTAAGCATATGATTGCTTTTCAGAACCCTGATTTAAAAATTAAAGGGAGTGATGGTGATGATTCTTTTCCTAGAATTATTATGACTAACTCTCATGATGGTATGCAAGCATTTAAGTTTAGTGTTGGTATATTTAGATTAGTTTGTTCTAATGGATTAGTAGTCGCTGATGAGCAATTCTCAGACTTCAAGATTAAGCATAAAGGATATACCTTTAATGAGTTGAGAGGCGTTGTTAATCAAGCTGTAGAAGATCTTCCTAATAAGGTAGAAGTCTTAAACCAGATGAAGAGTAGAGTATTATCTCAAGAAGAGAAAAATAAGCTAGCTTTAGATGCTATGTTAGTAAGAGCTGGTATTGCTCCTGATTCTGAAAAGGCTAAGAAGTTTAACTACGATGATGAAACTATTATCGATATTCTAGACCCTAAACGAAAAGAGGATGAAGGAGATGATCTTTGGAGAGTCTTTAATGTTATTCAAGAGAAGATTACTCAAGGAGACTTTCATGCTGCTTTGACTGGAGCTAAAGTTCGTAAGGTTCGTAAGATTAAGTCTTTTGAAAAGGATCTTAAAGTAAACAAAGAGTTGTTTAAATTAGCTACTGCATTAGTATAATGGTTGAGGTAATTAAACATGCTTTAGGATTATGTGGAGAGCATTGGCACCCGAATATTTGGACTGCCTTTGCTTCCACTCCTATTATTGCACCAGCAGCTTACTGGCTTAAATGTAAGTGTGGAGGTTGGTTCAGTAAACATAAGAACGACTGTAATCATTCAGATAATTAAATTATAATTTATTATGATAGTAAAGGATTTACTTATAGGAGTAGGAGCTTTTATTGTGGCTCATCTACTTACCTTCTTTCAACTTAACGGTCAGTTTTTAAAGACAGATTGGTTTAGGAATAATGAGTTTATAGTAGCAGCATCAGGAATGATACTTTCATACTTCTATATTTGGGGAACGAAGTATACTGTTTCCGGAATAGATAATATGCTTTGGCCTGCTAGGTTTATAGGCTTTGGAGTAGGTATGGTAATTTATGCAATACTAGTAAGCTACTTTTTTAATGAAGGTATTACAACTAAAACTTTTGTTAGCTTAATACTAGCTTTAATACTAATATGCATACAGGTACTATGGAAGTAGAAAGAATTTATACAATAATTAATATTATTATAGTGATTGGATTTTTTACTCTAATGATACTAGGATCAAAATGACAGAAGAAGAAATTGATAGAATTATAGAAATGGCTTGGGAAGATAGAACTCCTTTTGAAGCTATTGAATTCCAATTTGACCTTAAAGAGAATGATGTTAGAAAATTAATGAGAGAAAATCTAAAACGAAGTTCCTTTGAATTATGGAGGAAAAGAGTAAAAGGGAGAAAAACAAAACATAAAGCAACATCTGCAGGAAGCAGATTTAAATCTAAAAATCAAAAGTTATGAAACATTTTTTAAACACTTATTACCCAATTATTATAGCTTTCATATGTATGTGCTATTCTATTGGATTAGGATTATTTGGACATACTGAAGAGGCTCAATACTCAGCACATTGGTCAGGCACTATTTTACTATTTGCCATAGCAATTAGACAAAGACGAGAAAGATGAGTATAGCAATGTTTATAGTAGGCTTTTGTATATTTGCAGCTTACGTATGTTTCTTAATGTGGAATATATTTTATAACCATAGAAAGAATAGAGAAGAAAATTATCCAGGTTACTATGCAAGACATGGTCAAACAGATAGTATGAGAAGAAATTCTGGCTACCCTCACGATAAAGTTAGTAGAACAAAAAACAAAGCTCTTAGACAGCAAGAGATGTATCTTAGTAAAACTAATGAGGAATGAAAGACGATTATAGAAAACAACAGACAGAGAAATTTGCATTAAATGGATTAGTAGTCTGCGGAATTATTATGATAGTACTAGCAACACTATTATCAGTTATTAACTAAAGTAAGAATAAAACAAAGATACAAAAAAGAGAGCTATGGTGAGTAAAACCAAACACCTGATAGTAGTAGGACATCCTGATAAGAGATCTTTCTGTTATAACGGTATATATAAAACGATAATCAGACAAATGCATAGACATAATTCTGATTACAAAGTAATAGACCTTTATGAAGATAAGCTACACAGAGATAAAAAAGAACTAATAGAAGGGTATAAGAAGTTAGTCACTTGGTCAACTCATATTTATTTTGTATCTCCAGTTTGGTGGTTTAGATTAACTCCTAAGCTAGAAATGTTCTTTGATGAAGTATTTACACCAGGATTTGCATATAAGTTTGTTCCTATTATAGGTAAGTATGCTTATCCAAAGCCGTTCTTTAAGAAGAAAAAAGTTCGTACCTATATTACTCATGGAGCTCCTATGTTACCTGTAGTTACTTTATATTTGAACTCTGTTAAGTTACGTTTAGTTATGGGTGTATACACATTTGTCTTTGGATGGAATATTAATAGATGGACTAAAACTAAGCAATTCTGGTCAGTACCTTTCGTCTCTAAAGAAAAACGAAGAAAGTATTTAAGAGTAGTAAAAGAAGACATAAGGAGGGATTTAGGATTATGAGAAAATGTAACAAATGTAAGAAAAGTAAACCTACATTTTTATTTAAAAATAGAACTAAAAAGACCTGTAGAAGTTGTGAATTTAAATGGTGGCATTACTATTTAAGATTAACAGTTCAGGATAGGAGACTTACTCCTGCAGAGAGATTAGGAAGTAGAATTGGATATATGGGTGTAGGCTTCTTAATAGCTGGACAATGGACATTAGTTCCGGCTCTTTACATGCTTGGATTTGGATGTGTATTAATCCAGGTATCGATTAGAAAACAATGGAACTTAGTAGCATTACAGCTTAACGGATTGATTGCATGGACAATCCACTTTATTAAAACATTAAATTAAATAATTAACATGAATATACTTTTACTATACATAATACTTGGAGGACTTTGGGCTTACTGGTTAGAGTACTTTACAACTGAAAACTTAGAAGAACCATATAATAAGCCTTGGAACAATACTGAAAGATTATTTCACTGGGCGTTGTGGCCTGTTACTTTATTAGTATTTGTTCATAACTTTTTTAAAGATTTATTTCGATAAGTTATATCAAAACTTTTTTAAAAATAACTACTAAAATAGTTGCCTAGGAACTTATTTATTCGTATCTTTAAGTATAAGATTAAAGGTTATGAATATGCAAAATTTTGAAAAAGAAAACAAAGGGTTATTTATTGCACTAGCAAGTATTTTGAATACTAAAGGTGCTGAGATTGAAATGAAAAGTGATTTTGATTACTGGAAAGAAAATCAAGAAATTAAATATACAAATGAACCTTATATTGGTAGCGGTTGCTACAACGGAAAAAACGGTTTCTACTTTAGAGCTAACCGCGATTTCTTTGGTATGAGATTAGAAGAGATTAGAGATAGTTTTCCATATAATATTGACGGATATAAAATTGAATGTGTAAGCATCAGTGAATATGAAACGGATGATGACCGTAGTTGGTCCGAAAGTGTTGGGTTTATTATTGAGAAAAATAACTAGTAAAGTAGTTGCTTAGGAACTTAATTATTCGTATCTTTAAGTATAAAGGTTAGGAAATATAAATTAAATTAAATTAAAATAAAGGTTATGACAAAAATTGAAATCATTACGCAGCTTATCGCTGCAAAAGAAACAGAAAAAGAGACAGCTGCAGCTATTGTTGCAGAATTAGAGCAATCTAGAACGGATACTTTGTACGATGTAGTAGACGGTTACTTTAGTGGAGCATTTACTTTAGATGATGTTTACATTAAAAAGCCATCATCAGCTGGGTATTCTAGTTCAAGTTACGAAGTTAAAAGACCTCAAAAGGATAGTAGCTACGATAAAGAGCTTATGACTATTAGGTTTAATAAGTCATGGAATTCATCTGAATATGAGAAGATTGAGACTAGTATGTATTCAACTTCAGATAATTCTCAGTTTGAATTAGAGAGAATATTCACTAACGGTGAAGTAGCTAAGGTACTTTTAGATCATGGAGATGATATCATAGCAGAAGTAAATGCTGTTAATGAGTTAGATTCAAAAGAAATCAATGATGCTAGAACTGCTCTGTATAAAATTGAAAATGATATTTCTTCTCTTAAATCTGAGATTAATGATATTCAAATCAATCAAGCAGAAACTAAACTTAGCGGAGAAGGATTAGTATTTGGAGAAGGACAAAAAGGTGCTATGGACCTTAGATGGGACTGGACTATAAGAGGTATTAACTCTGCTAAAATATTAAGTAAGACTGCTTCAGGTAAGTCTTGCAATATAGAGATTCAAGCTTATGATAATGAGCCTCAAGTATATGAAAAGGTTCGTATGAGTAATGTAGAAGCATTACTATGGCAATATAGAGATAACGTAATTAACGTATAAAGATTCATAACCTGGAGATGGGGGCGTCCTGCCCCCTGATCCTAACCTAAAACTAAACAAAATGATAACATTTGATAATTTATTATTTGTAGCTCACCCTCATGTACCGGGAGCTATTATGACTCAAATAAGAGGACTGAAAGACAAAGGAGGTAAGATTATATCTATCGTATGTGGTACTGGAATGTACAGTACATCTAAAGATGGTAATAGAGCTAAATGTGATAATGTAGAAGATGCTGGATCTTTTGAAGTAATGGTAGGAGATGATGAACCACAAGGATGGTTATCAAGAGAAGATATTAATAAGATCTTAGCAGAGAATTTCTAGAACCAAGGACCAGTAGCTCAGCTGGATAGAGCAATGCCCTTCTAAGGCATCGGTCAAAGGTTCGAATCCTTTCTGGTTCACAAAGTAGGGGAGTAAAACGTAAACTCCTAAGAGAACAGTCGACGGACTGCTTAGGTTGGGACCATGATGCTGCAAGCGCGCTAAAGTGGTGAAGCCCCTCAGTTATTTTTGGACTTTTAGCTCAGTTGGTTAGAGCACCGCACTCATAATGCGTAGGTCGATGGTTCGAGTCCATCAAGGTCCACCGGGAAAAA
>Ga0228633_1000286_pt1 | contig 14271 bp, 17 predicted proteins | sample 41DmetaG_FD_182703 | JGI IMG/M metagenome (GOLD analysis project Ga0228633, IMG submission 182703) | Seawater microbial communities from Monterey Bay, California, United States - 41D | ecosystem: Environmental > Aquatic > Marine > Coastal | place: USA: California | collected 2016-11-13
GCTTGGTCTGCATCTAAATTAGTTGCATTGGTCTTGATCGCTTCTGAAAAATAGAATTTAAACTTCAGTTTACCATCTACCTTAAGGGCGTAAGTGCTTTCAAGCCACTCAAATTCAAGTTTAGTTCTACCCTCTGGAGTATTGACAATAAACTCACCAAATTGTTTGAGAGAAATATGAGCAGAATTATAGTCAGTATCAATTGTAATATTTTCAAATTTTCGCTTACTGCTTATAATGTCGAAACTTTTTACAAAGGCAATAAATTCATCTTTTGAATAGCGTCTGCTATTTTCAAATATAAAAAAGTCGTCTGTAACTAAAGAATCAAAACTGTCTAAGTCGTTATCTAAAACCTCAAAAAAGGTCTCAAATGTTTCCATGACTTCTTTTTCAGAAATTTTTATTGGTTTTTGACAAGCGAAGATGAATAAAGTGGAAAGTAAGATTAGTTTTTTCATTTGTAATAATTTAGAGGAATCGAATTCTGATGTATTTTTTTTGGCTAATTTTCAAATCAAAATACAATCCATAGAAATTTAATGCATAGCATTTATAAAGAAATTTGTTCCAAATTGCTCGCACAATATAAATTTAACAGCCCAATAGGTTGCATATCCAGCCAACACAACTAAAAAGTGACACGGCTAATACAGCCAATAATGTAATTTCGATTTTCTTCATTCTAAAAAATATTTTTTAAATATAAGAAATTTACGTTTAACTTATTTAATAGGACTAGAACTAGCTAGATTAAAAGAAGAGAGGATAAGCCTGTGTTTTAATCACAACCAGAGCTTAACCTAACCAAACTATATCCAGGTGTTTCAAAATATGCTTCTCCACCATTACATTCAAATATAATTGGAGTAAGTAATTCACTTCCAAAATGTAAATCAATAGTAAGGACATTGTCTTCAAATGTGTAAGGATTGGTGGTCGGTAAATGATTTTCATCGTTTGCTTCAAAAGATTCATACAGAGATTCACAGTCGTCAGAAAGCTCAGAAGTACAGTAATAAGTATACCTTATTCCGTTTTCAAATAGGTACATTGTGTTTGAAATGCCTTGCTCCCCTATTCCAGGGGTATCTGAGGGGAACACCCATTTACCCTCCATCGTATAAGCTGATTGTGTATCATCACTACAAGCGAAGATTAAAAAAGCGGAGAGTAAGAGTAGTTTTTTCATTTTAATTAAATTGGTTTATACTTCAAATATATGAACTTTAAGTTAAACTTGTTTAAGAGGTTTAGAAATAGCAGAACTGAAAGTAGAAGATAAGCCTTTGGTTTAGTTGTTACTAAACCTTTGATTTATTTTTCTTTAAATTTTTTACTGCCAAATAGGTAATGAAAAGAAACCAATAAAATAATGGAGTTTCCAAAATTGGTGGAACAAATTCAAAATCAGTAAACTCATTACAATAAATATCAAAAAGAACTATCGCAAGAGAGCCAAAATATAATATTGAAGGGAGATATTTTTTTGAGTGTATAAATTTTTCAAGTTTATTCATAAGGAAATATTATAATTGCTAAACTACGAGAAGTTATGCCTATAGTTTAGTCTCCCAAAATTAATGAGGCTACAATCATAGAAATGATAATAAAGCCTGCAACAATAAGAAAAATTTTAGTTTTCTTTTTATTTTTTTCACTGCCAGCATCATTAAGGTCTGGAAGCCTGCCTCCTAAATAAATATTCATTAACTGCTAAATTGAATTATACTTCAAATATAATGAATGTATCCCTAACATATTTACGTGGTTTAAAAATAGTAGAATTATGAGTTGAAATTCCGATTAGACTACTACTCCTTTAAGACCATATCAATACATATGACAGCGGCAAAAATTAGACGCCTTAAGGGGTTTGCTTTTTCAACACTATCACTTATATCAAGGACATAATTATCAGCGCTTGTAAGCAGCTCTTTCCCAATCCCAGCCCATTTTTTTGTGACAGTAGCAATTGTGTTTTTGTCCTTTAAGAATTTAAAATTCCAAGCAATTAGGCTGCCGTCTAATTTGGAGGCAAAATTCCCTTTATCGTCAAACATCTCAAAATTATTTCCTAATGGGAATAATCTCTGTTTAAGAACGCCAATAAGCTTATCATTTTCATCAAATACTTCAGTTTTAGATAAGACTAATGAAATTCCTTTTTTTACCTTCATAACTTTTTTTCCATCGATCCCACTAACCTCAATTTCAAATGGGGTCATAGATTTAAAGTCTGATAAAAGCAGTCTAATTATTTTGTAAAAAGGGTTTAAATTTTTCTCTCTACAATGTAAAATGATTTCATTCGTTTGTGGGTCATAAACATCATAATTATTAGACGCTTTAAACAGATTTACGTGCTCTTTAAAAAGAAATGTATTTTTTTGTAAACTATTTATCATTTAGTTTGTGAATTAAACTTGCTATCACTGCTTTAAGCGAAGATTAATAAAACGGAGCGTACGAGTAGTTTTTTCATTTGTTTGTCTTTTTAGTTTTTCTGTAAATAAGCTCGAAAAGACCACCAATAACAATAAATGCAACAATGCGCTCAAGAAGACTTAAGCCAATATATCGTCCGCCTAAAACTACAATTCCTCCAATTGTAAAAGTTAAGATGTTGTAAGTCTTTTTGTTCATAGTTTTGAATTATTCTACAATGTACAAAATAAATTCACATCGTTTAAGTCCAAGTATAGTACTTGTTAGCGCAGTAGCTTTGGAACAAAGCGTGTTGAGAAAACAACTAAAAGCCAATGTCTGTCAAATGTCTGTCAGTTTTTAGTAAGTTTAAACTGTTTTTTGAGATGTTTAAATGAAAGACGTGAAGGGCGCTATTTAAGAAGAAACCCACCTGTTGGTGGGCTTTGATTATACTTATGTAGTGTAGCGGTGACACTTGTGGAGAAGATCGGATTCGAACCGACGACCTCTTGACTGCCAGTCAAGCGCTCTAGCCAACTGAGCTACATCCCCTTTCTTTTGGTTCTATGAACAAAAATTTTTGCAAATTTAATTCTATAGAACAGGCCAAATTTAGTAAAAACATAAAGACAAATTACAGTCATTCTCATTCTTTTCTGTTTATTTTTCAATCCCATTATTTTCTTGGCCTGTGGTTTTAATGACTATATTTGAACTTAAGCTATTTAAACTCATGAAAAAAATCATATCCGTATTATGCTTTTCAATTTTTCTCTCGAAAATTTGTTCCGCACAGCAATTTTCTAAAGCAGTAACCAAAGAGTCGTTTACGGAATGGAATTTTGGTGTAGCTTTCATAGAAAGTGTGGCTCCCTTCCCTGGCGCTTCATTTCTTTGGGGTAAAACACACACATATGAAAATAATCTAATATTTGAGTACGAAGGTGGATTTGCTTTTCCTACACTTGTGACAGGAAAAGTAGGAATAGGTAAAAAATTCGAAAACACTAAAGCTGTCATCGGAATTAGGCCATTCCCATTTAATATCTATGGACAAATGAGTATTGCTGAAAAAGAAAACGGTTATTGGATTGCTTCAATTGAATACAACCCGCTGAACCCTAAAATACGCACATCAGTGGCCGTAATAAATTTTGGATACAGACGGAATTTTGAGCTTAAAAAAAAGAAAAGTATACCCCCGAGCTTATAAGCTAAAAAAGCGCATAAAATTTCAACGCTCATACACAATAGTTATTTGTATTAAAATTCTATATCTTTGGTTAATTCACAACTCATGAGAACACTTTTATACCTTTTTTCTGTTTTTTTGTTTTTTTCTTGCGCTAATAATGATGCTGTTGTTTCATGTGTGTTTTCTCCGGATCTAGAAACTTTTGAAGTTACTTATATATCATCCAGCTCAGCTATACTAACGGGAAGGATATCCTTTAATGCTGAAAACTGCAACATCCCCCCTGGGGCCCAACAGGGGTTTGTATATAGCACCTCATCTCTACCTTCAATTGAAGACAATTTAATTGCTGTTTACGGGACCGATGTTGGTGTCAATTTAGATAATTTAGAACCCAATACAACATACTATGTGCGGACATTTATCGCTAATTCATTAGGTGAGTACTACGGTAATGAAGTGCTTTTTGTGACCTCAAATGCTATTAATTATGGCATTAGTACCTATGAGACTAGTTTCCAAGGATTGGACAGAGATTATATTGTTTATATCCCTGAAAACTACACCCCAGAACACCCTTCCCCCCTGTTGTTTGTATACCATGGTTTTGGGGGTAACAACAACCTTACGATGAACTACACTGGCTTTAATGAAATTGCAAATCAAAACAATTTTATAGTGGTATATCCACAAGGGAGCAACTTTATAGGCGTCCCTCACTGGAATGTAGGTGGATGGACTCTGGGAAGTACAACAGATGACATTGCATTTACGGAGTACCTGATCAATACTATTTCCGATCAATACAGTATTAATAACGATAGAGTATATGCCACTGGAATGTCCAACGGAGGGTTTATGAGTTTTTTATTGGCCTGCCAAATGAGTGATACTTTTGCCGCTGTAGCCTCGGTTACTGGTTCGATGACCACAGAAACATATGAACAATGTACTCCTTTGCGCGAGTTGCCTGTTTTACAGATTCATGGTACAATCGACCCAATTGTACCCTACGCTGGTGTTCAAGCTTGGAATACGCCTATAGATGAAGTGTTGACTTATTGGGCAACTAATAACGAATGTAATTTAACCCCGCAAATTATTAGCTTAGAAGATATTGACCCTGACAACAATATTAGAGTTGATGAAATTACATATGACGGCGGGACTAACGCTAGCGTTGTAAAACACTACAAAGTCTATGGGGGGGGTCATGACTGGTTTGATAACGCTGAGATTAGCGCCAGTGAATTGGTATGGGAATTTTTCTCTAACTACGACCTCAATGGGTTAATCAATTGACTAAAGAACTAACCCCGTTCAAATTGATTTTGTATTTTTGAATTCAATTTCAAGTCCTTGAATACAGCCATTAGCAATAATCAAATAAACAGACTCGCTGTTCCCGCGATCATCGCTGGAATTTCAGAGCCCATTTTATCATTAACTGATGCAGCCATTGTAGGCCACATCTCAATCAATGCTACAGAATCACTAGCTGCAGTTGGTATTGTTTCGTCTTTTCTCTCCATGCTAATATGGGTTTTAGGACAATCCCGTTCGGCCATATCCGCAATTATTTCTCAATATTTAGGGGCAAATAAGTTGAATGAAGTCAAGCAGCTCCCTGCACAAGCTATGGCTATAATTATAACTTTAAGCATTGGCGTTTGTGCGCTGACTATGCCGTTTTCTGAAGCAATTTTTAAGTTTTATAATGCCAAAGATCTTTTGCTTAGCTACAGTGTAGAATACTTCAATATTCGGATTATAGGATTCCCATTTACATTATATACCTTTGCAATATTTGGTATTTTTAGAGGCTTACAAAACACATATTACCCAATGGTAATTGCCCTTATAGGGGCAGCAGTGAATGTTCTTCTTGATTATGTTTTAGTATACGGATTAGATGGGGTTGTCCCAGCACTAAATCTAAAAGGTGCAGCCATCGCAAGCGCTTGTTCCCAATTTCTGATGGCACTTTTATCTACTGTTTTGTTATTGAAAAAAACACCCATCAATTTAAAATTGGCGCTGCCGCTCAATAAAGAGTTGCCAAAATTCTTACAAATGATTGGTAATCTCATCATTAGGACTTTAGCCTTAAATTTGGCCTTATATTTTGCAGCAAGCTTCGCAACTGCCTACGGCACCAATTACATTGCTGCCTACACAATAGCAATAAACTTATGGTTTTTTGCAGCCTTTGCTGTAGATGGTTATGCCAGTGCGGGAAATATAATGTCAGGCAAACTTTATGGTGCAAACCAAATCAAACTACTAGTCGAACTGAGCAATCGCCTACTAAAAAGAGCGTTAATTGTTGGTTTCTTAATGGCGGGGCTAGGAGCTCTTTTTTACAGCGCTTTGGGAACAATATTTACCAACGAAAAAGCTGTGCTTTCTGAATTTTATAAAGTTTTTTGGATCGTTCTTCTCATGCAGCCATTTTGTGCCTTAGCTTTTGTCTTCGATGGTATTTTTAAAGGGCTTGGGCAAATGAAAACATTAAGGAATGTACTAGTGTTGTCTACAATTTTAGTGTTTATTCCTGCACTTTTTGTTGGACACTACAATAACATGAAACTTCATGGAATACTTCTTGCGTTTACCCTATGGATGATTGCACGTGGCGCCCCATTAGTTGTAAAATTTAGAAAACAATTTTTACCCCAAATTCAAAACCATTAACTTTGTTTAAAATTAACAAATAATCACAACATCAATCTATGCAGAAAATAAGAATAACAAAGCAGTTTTCGTTTGAGACAGGGCATGCATTACACGGCTACGATGGAAAATGTAAAAACATTCACGGGCATAGTTATCGGTTGGATGTTACTGTAATAGGAAAGCCTGTAGCAGACGAATCGAATCCAAAGTGCGGCATGGTGATTGATTTTTCAGATTTAAAAAAAATTGCTAAAGATGAGATTGTGGACGTTTTCGACCATGCTACAGTTTTCAATAAAAACACCCCTCATTTAGAATTAGCAATGCTACTGAAGTCTAAAGGACACAATGTTCTGTTAGTTGATTATCAACCAACTACCGAAATGATGGTGATCGATTTTGCTGAAAAAATTAAAAAACGACTACCCAATAACATTAAATTACACGCTCTAAAACTTCAAGAAACAGCTACTAGCTTTGCTGAATGGTTTGCGAACGATAACGAATAATGCGTATGAACACCATCAACGTTCCAAAAGGGAAGAATGTATATTTCACATCAGATCATCATTTTGGTGCCCCTACAAAAGCGGCTTCAAAACCTAGAGAGGAAAGGTTTATTTCCTGGTTAGACCACATAAAACAGGATGCTGATGTGCTTTTTATCTTAGGGGACTTATTTGATTTTTGGTTTGAGTACAAGTACGTTATCCCAAAGGGCTTTACAAGAGTTTTAGGAAAATTAGCTGAATTGAGCGACCAAGGCATAGAAATACACTTTTTTGTGGGGAATCACGACCTTTGGATGCGGGGGTATTTTGAAGAAGAGTTAAATATTAAAGTTTATCATAACACAGAAGAATTTAAAATCAACGATATGGTATTCTTTATCGGCCATGGCGATGGTCTTGGGCCACATGATAAAGGGTACAAAAGATTAAAGAAAGTGTTTAAAAATTCATTTTTCAATTGGCTTTATCGTTGGCTTCATCCCGATATTGGCGTACGTTTTGCCCAATACCTTTCGCTTAAAAATAAACTTATTTCTGGCGATGAGGACGCAAAGTTTTTAGGAAACGATGACGAGTGGCTGGTGCAATATGCACAGCGAAAATTAAAGGATAAGCACTTTGATTATTTTGTTTTTGGCCACCGCCATTTACCGTTGGAAATACAATTAAATCCCAAATCCAAATATGTCAATCTTGGTGATTGGATCACACACTTTACCTACGGTGTTTTTAATGGTAAAAAGCTATTATTGAAAAAATTAGAGATCTAAAACGCTCTAATTGAAATTATATTTTATTAATCAATACTTTAAAAATGGAACTATTTGGAATCCCTGTTTTTGACGATGACTTTTATAAAATGTCCGTTCGTTTTTTAATTAATTTTATCTTTTTAACTGCGGTTATTAGATATTCCTATTTTAGGTTCTCTCAGAAAACAGAATATCTTTTTACGTTCTATTTGGTTGGAACGGTTGTATTTTTTCTATGCTTCACACTCAAGAAATATGAATTAGACTTAGGGCTTGCATTAGGGTTATTTGCAGTCTTCGGCATTTTACGTTACAGAACTGACCCCATAAAGGTAAAAGAAATGACCTACTTGTTTGTTGTCATTGGGATTTCTATCATCAATGCGCTTTCCAATAAAAAAATGAGTTATATAGAAATCATTTCTGCAAACACCGCTGTGTTTCTATTGGCCTATTATTTAGACCGCAATTGGAGTATAAACAAAAGCCAAACCGTATCTAAAGATATCGTTATTCATTCTTTAGAGCACATTCGACCAGAGCAGCACGAGCACCTAAAACAAGAACTTGAAGAAAAACTAGGCTTTGAAATTTTAAAATTCGATATAGGGCAAATAGATTTTCAAAAGCAAACCGCAAAAATTAAAATTCGCTACAAAAAATGAAGAACATAATTTCACTTAAATGGCTTAACGCTTTAACGCTTTTTATCGCTATTACATCAACCTCAATAAGTGCGCAAAACGACAATGATCTCGAAGGCTGGAGTGCTGTTGAACTAAACTTAAAGGCCACCAAGAAGTTGTCATTTTCAGTAGCAGAACATTTAAGGTTTCGCAACGATATTTCAACTGTAAAAAATTACTTTACTCAGATTAAAGTGAATTACGAAATCCTTAAAAACCTTGAGCTTGGCGCTGGAGTGCGTTACATTACTAAAAATGATGATGTTGGCGGACAACAAGGATATGACCCTTTTTTTAGATATCAATTTGATGCGGCCTATAGACACAAAATTGAAAAGGTTGACTTATTCTTTCGTCTGAGGTATCAAAACAAAAATCAATTGGGACGCTCTGAAAGTGAAGGAGATATCGCCAAAGAATTCATACGATCACGCTTTGGAGTCGGTTATAAAATCAAGCCCCTTAAACTCACGTTAAGGTTATTTGCAGAGCATTTCAATCAGCCAAATAATTCAAAAATAGAGCAAAGCGAAACGCGTATGCGTTACACACTAAAACTGAACAGAAGGTTTAAGAAAATTGGTGCTTTTACTCTTTTTTATGGCATACAAAACAATAGTGTTGGGGATTTGAAAACCAAAAAATCTTTTTTAGGGCTTAAATATGCCTACAAGATTGACTTTACGAAATAAGCTCTTAGTCCTCATTTTCATGAGCTTCAAGCTCGCCCTCAAGGTCTAAATTTCTAAAACTTGGTGAAACAATTCCTGTTGTCAAAACAGTGATCAAGGTCATTGTTCCGCCAAAGACAACGGCAGTGACTGTACCCATCAACTTTGCAGTAAGCCCACTTTCAAAAGCGCCTAATTCATTCGATGAGCCTACAAACATGGAGTTTACAGATGACACTCGTCCACGCATGTGGTCTGGTGTTTTGATCTGTAAAATAGTTTGTCGAATAACCATCGACACTCCGTCGGTTACTCCACTAAAGAAAAGGGCAACTACCGAAATCCAAAACACAGAAGAAAGTCCAAAAACAATTATAGATACCCCAAAGCCAAAAACAGCAAAAAGTAATTTTAACCCCGCTTTTCTGGCAATGGGTATGTAGGCCGTTGTAAGCATCGTTAAAAAAGCGCCTACAGCAGGTGCAGCGCGTAAAATTCCAAATCCTTCGGAGCCAACTTTTAAAATATCTTGAGCAAAAATTGGTAAAAGCGCAACAGCGCCACCAAAAAGCACTGCGATCATGTCCAAACTTAAAGCCCCTAAAATCGCTTTTGTTTTAAATACAAATCGTACCCCTTCTTTCAAGCTTTGAATAACAGGCTCCCCAATTTTGGGGTTCAAAACCGGTTTTTTTGAAATCACCAATGCGAGTAAAAAAGCGCAAATGACCAACACAAAGACAATACAAAGCGACCAATGAACTCCAATCCAATTGATGGTGAACCCAGCAAAAGCTGGCCCTAATATCGACGCCATTTGCCAGGTTGAGCTGCTCCATGTGGCAGCATTTGGATAAACCTTTTTTGGGACGATAAGAGCAATTAACGAAAAAATAGTTGGTCCAAAAAATGCACGTAACATTCCCCCAAAAAACACAAACGCATAAATTGAGTACAAAATAGATTGTTGAGACCATGCTACAGAAACAGAAGCATCAGAAAGAAAAAATAAACCCAAACTGATTAAAGAAAACAGGCCAATACACCACAAAAACAAATTGCGTTTTTCGCGCTGATCAACAATATGACCAGCAAATAATGCCATACTTAAGGCTGGGACAATTTCCATAAGACCAATAATACCTAGGGATAATGGATCCTTGGTAAGCGAATACACCTGCCATTCAATAACTATAAATTGCATTGACCAGGCAAAAACCAACATAAAACGCAACAAAAGAAAAACATTAAACTCTTTAAATCTTAGCGCTGCGTAAGGATCTTTTGTTACCATATTTATTGCTTTATATCTTTGAGTTTTAACTGCAAACTGATACGGCCGTTCCATTGGTTTTCATCTATAGCATAGGCAATACTGAAGGTGCTTTTATTTGCAACATAAGGCAGTTTATCCCCCAACCCAAATCCAATACCATTGATGGGCTCTCCATTGTGTTGAGCCACGCTAATTTTGAGGTGTTTGTCCTCTTCTCCAACACATTTTGCATATCCGGTATCTACCACGTCACTTGTCATAAAAACAGGAGCCATGTTTTGTGGTCCAAAAGGTGCAAATTGTTTTAAAATTCTGTAAAATTTTGGCGTAACAGCACTCAGTTGAATTTCTGCATCGATAAGCAATTCTGGTGTTCTTAAATGCAATGCCAAAGTTTTATCCACTTCGTTTTCGAAGGCTTGTTTGAATGCTCTAAAATTTTGCTCTTTAATGCTAAGCCCTGCCGCATACTTATGCCCGCCAAATTGCTCAATATATTTACTGCAGTTTTGCAAGGCTTCATAAACATCAAATCCACGAACAGAGCGAGCAGAAGCTGTAAGTAAGTCTCCGCTTTTTGTGAATACCAATGTTGGACGGTAGTAGGTTTCAATAAGCCTTGAAGCCACAATTCCGATTACCCCTTTATTCCAAGACGAGTCGTAAACAACAGTTGATGAACATTCGGTCTCATTAAGTTCCTCAATCTGTGCAAGAGCCTCTTTGGTGATGTTTTGATCCAATGCTCTACGGGTTGTGTTGAAAGACTCAATCTCTTGAGCAACAAGCTCAGCCTGGGTTATGTTGCTTTCTTTTAGAAGTGATACCGCATAATTACCATGCTTCATTCGTCCTGCCGCATTGATACGGGGTGCAATAACAAAAACAACATCAGCTATTGTCAACGTAGTTTTTTTAATATTTTTTATAAGTGCCTGAAATCCTGGGCGAGGACTGGCATTCATGACGCGAACCCCGTGATAAGCCAATATTCGATTTTCGCCTACTATAGGAACAATATCGGCGCCAATTGCCGTTGCTACTAAATCTAAATAGGGTAAAAAATCTTTAAGAGACTCGCCTTGATTATGGCCCAAAGCGTGAATCAACTTAAATCCAACACCACATCCACAAAGCTCTTTAAATGGATAGGTACAATCCGCTCTTTTTGGATCTAATACGGCAACCGCTTGAGGTAATTTATCTCCAGGGCGATGATGATCACATATAATAAAATCTACTCCTTTATCTTTTGCATATTGTACCTTGTCAACCGCTTTAACTCCACAATCCAAAGCAACAATTAACGTAAAATCGTTATCAATAGCATAATCAATACCCTTGTAGGACACGCCATATCCCTCTTCGAATCGATCGGGTATATAGGTCGCGATTTGATCCGTTTTTGTTTCAAGGTAAGTTGCCATCAAAGCTACAGAAGTAGTGCCATCAACATCGTAATCTCCATAAACCAATATGCGTTCGTTTGTGGCCAAAGCACGTTCAATGCGTTCGACAGCTTTATCCATATCCTTCATCAAAAAAGGATGGTGTAAGTCTTCAATTTTGGGGCGGAAAAATGCCTTGGCCTCCTCAAATGTTTCTATACCGCGTTGGACTAAAAGATGAGCGATAGAGCGATCTACAGCTAGTGCATCTACTAAATGCTGAACTTTGTGTTCGTCTACTGAAGGCTTAAGGGTCCAGCGCATTGGTTATTGAGTTTGAAAATGAATTTTAGTATTTACATTTGCAAACTTTCGAAACATTTCCATCACTCCACAATATTTTTCTACCGACAACTCAACCGCACGTTTGTATTTTTTTTCATCAATGTGTCTACCTGAAAAATAATAATCAACATCTACATTATGATAGTATTTGGGATGATCATCAGTAAGTTCACCAACCACATCAATTTGCAGCCTGTAGTCTGTAATTTTCATCTTTTTAAGAATATCAACAATATCAATTCCCGAACAACCTGCAAGAGAAGATAACATCATCGCTTTGGGCGAAAGCCCCTGCTGTCGAGCAATACCATGGTCTGTAGTATCCATAAGCACGGTATTACCACTTGGATTATCAGATTCAAAAAGCATCCTGCCTTTCCAATGCGTTGTCGTTTTGTGGGCCATAATAAAATTATTTTTTGTTACTTGTTCTATCAAAAATACCATTAAAAATTTAAAGTATGCCTTTAGTCACACCATTAAACCCAGAACATGATTTAGAAACTAAATCATTAGCAGATTTTTTTAATGAAACCTTAGGATTTTGTCCTAATTCGGTACTTACTATGCAGCATCGCCCAGCAATTAGTAAAGCATTTATTAATTTAAACAAAGCCGTAATGGCCAATGAAGGGCGAGTTTCATCAGCGCTGAAGCGCATGATTGCATGGGTGAGTAGTAATGCTACAGGATGCCGATATTGTCAGGCTCATGCTATTCGAGCAGCAGAACGTTATGGTGCTGAAGAAGAACAATTAAATAATATTTGGAGCTACAAAACACACCCTTCGTTTAGCGAATCCGAACGTGTAGCATTGGACTTTAGTTTAGCAGCCTCTGTAATTCCAAATGCTGTGGATGATGCTCTTAAAAAACGATTGTACACCCATTGGGATGAAGGGGAGATTGTAGAAATGTTAGGGGTTATTTCATTGTTTGGTTACCTCAACCGTTGGAATGATTCAATGGGAACAAAAATTGAAGATGGAGCTGTGGAAAGTGGGATGATGTACCTTGGGAAAAATGGCTGGAATAAGGGGAAACACCTCTAAATTTATCGCCCAGAAATAACAATTACAATCTCACCCTTTACAGCTGCCTTACTGTAATGGTCTAAGAGTTCTTTTGCTGTTCCTCTGCGGGTTTCCTCGAAAAGCTTAGTAAGCTCCCGAGAAATAGAAATTTGACGATCTTCCCCAAAAAATAAACAAATTTGCTCTAGGGTTTTGTTTAGTTTGTGTGGGCTTTCATACAACACTATTGTTCGTTCTTCTTCTGCTAAGAGTTTTAAGCGCGTTTGACGGCCTTTTTTAATGGGTAAAAATCCTTCAAAGATAAAGCGATCATTGGGAAGGCCTGAGTTTACAAGTGCGGGTACAAATGCTGTAGCGCCTGGCAAACACTCCACGGGAATTTGTTCGGCCACGCAAGCGCGAGTAAGTAGAAATCCGGGGTCTGAAATAGCAGGTGTCCCTGCATCACTTATCAATGCAATTTCAAATCCAGATTTTAATTTTTCTATGATACGGTCCAGTATTTTATGCTCGTTATGCATATGATAGGATTGCATCGGGGTCGATATTTCGAAGTGCTTCAAAAGTTTTCCTGATGTTCTGGTGTCCTCCGCTAAAATTAAATCCACAGATTTTAGTGTAGAAATTGCACGTAATGTGATGTCCTCCAAATTACCAATAGGTGTTGGTACGATGAATAGCTTCATGAACACAAGTTTATAACCAAAGGTACAATGTTTTTAAAAAAATAGATTTGTTTTTAAGGATTATAAATCAATTCAATAATTTATTTTTGTTAAAAACCACAACTATGAATCGAAAATCACTTAATCCACGTAAATAAATATTTATATTCTTTTCAAGAAGAAATTACGATAAAATCTTTAAGGTAAAAAGGCTCAAAATAAGCTACATCTTCGAACTCTTGTTTTTTAAACTTACAATAGGAAAGATGGCACATTTGTTCCGCTGAGGGAAGTTGAGAATCAAAATGAGCATTTGGATGGTTGATGATTGCTTTAGTTTTTTCTACTCCGTTGCCAATAAAAAAAACAGCATTCTTTTGTAGTAAATTGCTGTATGAATTTTCATCTAAAATTTTAGCTGATGTGGTTTCAATAGATTTATATGTTTCGTCAAATACTGCAGAATACACTTCCATTCTTCGAGCATCTAGCATTGGCACAATAATTCCCGATTTAGCTTCCGCTTTATGGGCGAGAACTTCTAGTGTAGGTACAGAAACTAGAGGAATTCCCAATGCAAAACAAAGCCCTTTTGCGGCAGAAACGCCAATACGCAATCCCGTGTAAGACCCCGGGCCTTT
>Ga0228633_1000287_pt1 | contig 14172 bp, 6 predicted proteins | sample 41DmetaG_FD_182703 | JGI IMG/M metagenome (GOLD analysis project Ga0228633, IMG submission 182703) | Seawater microbial communities from Monterey Bay, California, United States - 41D | ecosystem: Environmental > Aquatic > Marine > Coastal | place: USA: California | collected 2016-11-13
CCCCAATATTTCAAGTAAAATAATTATGATAATTTAAAATCCCAACCCCAGTAAATTCTCCAATTCAAAAAAAGCTCCAACCCATAAAATATTTTCATTATTATATAATTATATAATAATTATAACAAAAATAGTTTCAGTCAAAATAGCAATTTTAAAACTAATCTTTATCTTCTTAGCTTAATTCCGTAAATTCTTAGTAATCATCTATGAATTCTTCATCATCTTTATCATCTAAATAATCCATATTAAGGGGAAATCTTAAAATTGCAGCAATTCCCCCTAATTGATCTAATTTTTCTCCAGTATATAATTTACTCGAAAATATAGTAATATCTCCTCCATTTTATTTAACTTAATCACATAACTACATAAAATAAAATAAACATTATTGAAAATCTATCTTTATTTGAAATTTCTGGTTCTAAAAAGGGTGTCTGTAATCATTAAATTTTATATAGATTTATGCAAAGATGCTTCAATAACAAATTTAGGAGTATAACAAATTTTATCTTCATCTTTATCAAGTGTTTTTTAAAATGTTTCAAATAGTTTTACCTTATAATTTTATTCAATGAACCTCATCTAATGCTTTTGTGTTTGTTAATTAAATTTAAACCTCAGGTTATAAGATTATATCTGTTAAACAATTTACATATCCGTTTGCTGAATGTACTAATATAAATTTATTTATATTCTTATTTATGTAAATTTACTTATTTTAATTATTTATCTATTTATTTATCCGCTTATTCTAAACAATATTTTTTAAAATTGTCTTTTACGAACCCAGGACTGCCTATTATTAAACATTTTGTTTTTTCAAAATCAATTTATTTTATCATTTAATAACATTATTCGAAAAATTTAATCATCTTTTTTTTTTATTCTTCATTATCACCTATGCGTTTTTTTGGTATATTAGTCTCTATTTTTTACTTTATTCTAAATGTATTATTTCTTTGATAACACAAATGTGCTATTCTATTTAAAATATCATTTAATAATATAATAATATATAATAATATATTATATAAATAATATAAATAATACCCTTCATCCATGATCAAAGCCTTGACATCATTTTACTAAATATTTTATAAACTTTCATTTAATATTTTATAATGATATTAATCCCAATTTTCTTTCATTATGCTTAATTTTTATTTAGAATCAATTTTAAACGTATGGTATTATCCTAAATTCATAAATTCATTTTCAACAACGCATTTTCCTTTTATTTCTAATTAGATATAATCATCACTATCCAAATAATCAACTTTGACTACCTAAAATATATATATATTACTTATAAAGTTAAATTAAAAGTCTTAATTTCTGACTAAACTGATCCCGTTTTAGACGTGAATTTAATTTTTCTAATATAAAAAAATAAATACCTACACGTAACAGTTTTGATATTATCACCAGGATTAATCAAATTATATAGATAAAATAAATCATCTTCTTCTTCGGACAGTAGAAATACAAAACCTTTTCCTTGTGTTATTTATTTTTTCAATAGTCTCATTTATTATAATATAAATTAATAAAATTTCTATATAAAAGAATTTTCTATATAAAAGTATTTCAAATGAATCAAAATATCACTTTTTTTGATATATTAGTTTAGTATTTTATATTACTTCATATTATTCTATAATCTATTTATATTCAATTATACTTTTACTAATTCATCAGCTTTAAATTATTTTGCTATTTATTTTGGTGTTCTTCCTGCCTTTTTTATTATTTTATACTTACCATATCTATTAATCTTAAATTTGCATTATTTATTATTAATAATTTTGCCATTTCTTAATATTATCTCTTACATGCCCAATGTAATGGTGTCAATTGTTGCTATAATATTTAATTTATTTTTAATATATTTTTAATAAAAATAAAATAAAAATAAATATAAAATAAATATAAAATATATTTAAAATAAATATAAAATATATTAAAAATATTTAAAATATATTTAACATATATATAATATATAAAATTTATTACAGAATCTTATATATTTAGATACATCTATAAATTTTAGTCAATTTTAATTCTTTTAATAAATTCTTTAATTTATTTAATTTTGTTTTATTTCACAAGAAATAAAAATTATTCTTAATCTTAAGTTAAATTTATCAATTCATTCTCTTATACGAATTTTTAAAAATATTCTTTATTATCATCTATAATATCTTATGATTATTCTATAAATTATATATATACTCATATAATCTTCTTTTTAGTTATGATTATTTGATATTGAAATTTTTATAGATTTCATCTAATCTTAAATTTATTAGTGATAATTTTATTTCATTTTATCCACTGCAATTTTTTATTTATTTTATTATAAATTAAAATGATCAACACTTTTTGTACCAATTTATAATGATTTTCCATCTAAATTCAATTAATCTGGTTCATTTATGTAATCACAATAATTATTATTTTTCTTTTAAATTTCTTTAATTGTTTATTATATTCCTTTATTTTTTATAATTTCAAATTTTTAACTCTAAAATATACTATATTACTTTAACAATATTCTCTTTTTTAATTTGATTAATTCTTTACTGTAATTATAAAGAATCTATGTTTTTTTATAAATATTTTTTTGGAATTAAATTAGATTAGTCTTAAAAGAATTTATTTAAAGATTTTTGGCAATCATTGTGTAATACTAAATCTTTTGGTATATTCTCTTGATTTTAAGTTAAAATTTCTGTAATATTATCACCAAAATCTTATAATTTTTTTAATTAAGCATTTGTTTATTTTTATATTTATTATTAAAGTTCATTTTTACGAGAAATATCCTGAAATGTTGATCTATTTTAATGAGAATTTTTAAATTAAAGTTTTTAAAAATCATAATATAAATTACTATGTTTTTAATCTACGATTCTTTTTTATGAAATTAGTTTTATTTATTCTAAATAACTATTCTGAATAATTTTATTATTTTTATGAATTCTATTCATCGTCATTTTATTACTATGTAATGAACACATCATTATCATCTAATTTATATGAAATATAATTTGGGTTTATAAGTAACATTTTTCTCATTTTTTTTATAATTTTATTAATATTTAAGATAATAAAAATATTAAAATAATTAAAAATATTCAAGATAAAAATTTATCAAAAGCATTCTGGATATAACTTATTTGTTTATTTAACCACTAAATTATAGGTTTCAAAATCTAATTTTATTATTGTTTAAAATTTTCATAATAAAATTATTACCAAAATCGCAATCGTCAAAATAATCATAATTTATAACTTCAAAATTATTTTTATCTAAAAACTAGCCTGATAATTCTATTATTTCTTATTTCATGATTCCGTCAAAATTTTTTAAGGTTACTACAACTTTTTTTAATTTTAAATATACTATCTTATCCAATCTAAATTTAATATTCCCCATTCGATTTTCCAGAGCCTTTCCCAATAATTACAACATTTTAATTAATATAATCAGAAATTTCTTCTTTTGCAATTCTTTTATAAGTTTAATCGCTCATCACTATATATAGATAATAAATTTTAATAAATAATATATGATAAATATAAGTCCCTTTTAAAAGAATATTAATCAATCTTCAGATTCATATTTAAAGAAATCCTGCTATAATTAAATATTTTTGGCTTGATTTATGATACATATTTCTAAAATTTCAAAAAAATACTTAAACATTATTTATCTTTATCATTTAAATGGTCTTAATCTAATTTCAAAGCATTGCATTATTTAACACAAATGTTGGTATTTTCTAATAAAAAATATACCAATTCTGTCTATTATTCTATTTCTTTTTACATTTTAATAAATTATAAATATAAATATCTCATTTTTTTAAATTATAATCAATTACTTACTTTATATTGTCTAATATCAAGTTTATCTTTTTAATTTCTTTATCTATATTTTTACCTTTTTTATATTATTCATATTATTATTTAAATTACTATTTAATCTCATTTTTATTTTTTACTATCTTTTTATAGAAAAAATTAAAATAATATTGCTGAATAATTTATTACTTATCCTTTATATATAATTTCATCGCGTCTGTATCAATATTTTAGTTTATATATTATAGACTTATCGGATTACTTTTTATCGCCATTATATTATATTTTTAATTATTCTATATATATTCTATACAATTTCCATTTTTTTATACTAAATATTCTTTGATTTAATCAAATTATGATATATATTACAATTTATCGTAGTTTAATTCAAATTAAGGTATGTTTATATTATTATTCTAAAAGTTATTATTATTCTAAAAGTTATCATTTTCATTTTTCTACCCTCTAACTCCAATTTTTTCAATTTGAAAATATTACAATAATGCTTAATTTTATTTAAGTAAGTCAATATCAAACCAAACTCCTCTGCAAATAATAAAAGGATTAATATTAATTATAGTACTCTAAAATTATTTCTATTTCTATTAATTCAAGACAAAATAGCACATAGAATTTTAATATAAAAGTTGCATATCTAAATTTTATTTATAATATATATATTTACAGCAAAAATAATTAATTTTAACAGCTTTTAACCAAAATTCAATATCTTATTATTTCTACATATATTATAAACATTCATAATTCTATTTTATTGCTTATAATATTACATCTTAATTTTACACTGGTTTAACGAATTATAAAGATAATCCATTTTAGTTAACAGCAAGTAGTTATATATCTTTTGATTATGAATCAATAAATTAAAGAGATAAACCATTTTATTAGACTGCTAAAAGCTATATCTCTTTATTTTATTATAATTATAAAGGTAAATGTTATATGCATAATGGATTTAATTTTATTGCTATGGTCATTAAATTTTTATTAGAGAGTAATGTATCTGATATATATGGGAATATCAAATGAGGCTAAGCTATGTTATTTTATTATAAATTTGATTTTTAATTAATAAAAGTCATATCATTAAAACTTTGTAATGCTAATTTTACAAGTTATTCATTATTTTATAACTCTTTTTTAGCATATTTAATATTAAATCCATTTTTTTTTACACTCTCAATTACGATTTCTATTTTTCCTTACATCTCATTACTTGCATATTGTAAACTGTCTGCATTTTATTTTATTGCTTACATCACGATTTCTTTATCATCTTTAAACTATTTATCAGCGAAAAATAGAGCTAATCCATTTTACATAACTGCATTATATACAATTAATTTATTATTTTTTAAATTTGTATATTCTAATGATAAACCATTCAATTTGACAGCTTAAAGTGATATTGCTTTATCATTTTATATTTAAGTTGGTAAATATCTTAAAAATAAAGGATTTATCGATATCAATTATTGACAAAATTGTTTGTCCAAAAGGTTTGATTCTTTGATTTATTATATAATTTTGTATTATGTTGTAAAATTTGCAGATATTCTCAAATTATCTAAAATTTCATCATTTTTCATTATAATTTTTATAATTTAATAATAATATTTATAAAATATTTCAAATTCTAGATGAATTCATATAATTATCTTTATTTCTCTTTGAGATTTCTTATTGATAGTGATATTTATTGCTATGATTGTCTTGAAAGATATTTCTAACTATAATATCTTTAACAAAATTATAAATATGTTAGCAATCTTATCCACATTAAACATGTTTTAATTTGAATTGTTTAATTATATAATATAATTCTTAATCTCTCATTCTACCAATTGCTTTTATTTAACGCAATAACTCATAAATTTATATTTAGTCATGATTTTATATTATTTCTTAGCTCATTATTACTATGATTTTATGAAATTCCACTGATTTCTTTTTAAATTATTTAAATTTTTAATATTATTACTATATATTATTCTATTTATTCTTAATATGATAATTTATTGTTTGATTATATTGATTAATTATGCGATTTATCTAATAACTTTACTGATAATGATTATTTATTTATATTTTTACTACTAAATTCTCTTTTTGATATCTTTTTTATATTATAATTACATATGTTTATAATGACGGTAAATGAGAAACTTATGCTGTGTATTAATTTTCTTTCGGAATTATTATCTGTAATTTTATATTGTTTTATATATTGGTTTATATATTTTATGCATTATGTATTATTTATAATATATATTATATATATATTATATTGTATATTTATTATATATTATATATTTTAAATCATAATTAAAAATAGAACCTGTCCTTAGTAATTTTTTTTAGCTTTAATCCTTAATCCTTATTTATTATAAAAGAAAGTATCTCCATTGCTTTTTTGAAATATTTGTATAGGATTACTTTCTTGATCATATATGATTTTAGTCATGATTTTTTATCCACAATTTGGGCATTTTTCATTTTAATCTAAATCATTATTATTAATGATTTATTTGGATCCATTATCCATATAAAATGTTACTCCATTTTCAGAGTATAATTTTTTGATTTTCATTCCAATTTTGACATATTTTTCTCCTTTTTCATTTTTGATAATTTAAGGTTATTAGCTAATATTACTATTTTGATTAATATTACTATATTCAATTACATTATTATTATTTAAAATGGATTATTATTAAAGTGATTCATTTTTATTTATCTATAATTTACGTTATGATTAGAAATTGATGCTTTTTGGAGTTTTTGATTAAAATTGTGTTTTAAATTTCTGTTTTTTCATATCTGAAATATATTATGGATCATCTTAACTTATTGAAATGTTTGTATTTTCTTCATTTTCTTAGGTTAATGCTGTATCATCTAAGTAGTTTTTGATTTTAGTTTATGGTACTATGCTTTATTATATATTTATTATACTATACTGGATTTAATTATTTTTATAATTTCTATTAGTTTTATTTTTATTGATTAAGCTTCTATTATGGTACATATTTCTTATTTGAATATCTTTATATGTTATCTTATGTTAAATCTGTATTATTTTCTATATCTATCTATGATATATTTTAATCTTATTCTTTTAATTGTACTTTATTTATTGTGTTTGAAGTTTTTCTTTGTTACTGATTCTTATTATTTTGTTGATTTTGATTATTTTGTTTATTTTAATTATTTTGCTGATTTTGATTATTTTGTTGACTTTAATTCTATTGTTAGTTCTATTGCTAATTTTAATATTCATATTAATCATTATTTTTATTATTTTTAATATTTTGATTATTATGGTTATTATAATTGTTTTAATTATTATAATTATTTTAATTATTATAATTGTTTTAATTATTATGATTATTTTAAATATTCTAATTATATTAATTATTATAATTTTAATGATTATTTTAATTATTTTAATTATTTTGATTATTTTAATTATTCTGATTATTATAATTTAATTAATTGTTATAATTATTTTGATTATTTTAATTCTATAAATTATTTTGATTATTTTTATTCTATAAGTTATTTTGATTCTATTAATTATTATAATTATTTTAATTATGTTAATTATTGTAATTATTTTGATTCTATTAATTATTATAATTATTTTGATCATTATAATTATTATAATTATTTTAATTATATTAATTGTTTTAATTATTTTAATAATGTTAATTGTTTTAATTATTTTGATTATTTTGATTATTATAATAATTTTAATTATTTTAATTATGTTAATTGTTTTAATTGTTTTGATTATAATGATTATTATGATTATTTTAATTATTTTGATTATTTTAATTATTATTATTTTATTCTTATTTATTCTTATTATTCTAATTATATTAATTTTTGTTGTTTTTATCTGATTAATTCTTAAAATTTTGACTATTTTATTCTTATTAAATTTTATTATGATTTTGATCATATTAATTTTTATTATTTAATTCTTATTTATCTGATTGATTTTTATTTTATTTTTGGTTTTATTAATTTTATTTATTTTAGACAATATTTTACGAGTTTTATCTATTTTGCATATTATTTTTTTATTATTAATGATTATTTTGATTATTTTCTAAATTTTCTTAATTAATATTAGAGAATTTTTCTTATTCTCTTTGTTTTGTATTTTTAGATTTATTTTATTATTTTTATAAAATTTGTTTATTTTATTATTTTTATTATTTATTAGTATTTTTATCTAAATTTAAGTTTTTTTTACTAAATTCAGAAATATCATCACTAATATCAGATTCATCACTACTAATTTAGTCAAAATCTTATTTTTTATATTTAGAATTCAATTATTATATTAAATTTTAATTAGATTTTATTTATTTTTAATTTTATTTTATCAATTTTGTATTTTATTTATTTTATTAATTATTTTATCTATTTTTTTATAATTAAATATTTTATTAAATGTCTTATTATTGTTAATTATCTTATTTTTATTAATTTTCTTATTTTTATTATTTATTTTTCTATTATTTATTTCTTTTTTTCTATAATTTATAATTTATACCTTACTAATCTTTTAATCGAATTCATAACTTGAATCAACTGAAACACTTTTACTATAACTTTAACTTTTACTATAGCTTTAACTTTTACTATAGCTTTAACTTTTACTATATCTTTAGCTTACAGACTCACTTTAGCTATTGGATTCACTTATAGATTCACTTTTAGACTCACTTTTAGATTCATAATCACTTTCTATCTCATTTTCTATCTCATTTCCATTCTCACTATCTTAGTGAATTTCATTATCTGAGTTTTCTCTATCAGATTCTTAATTTTGTTTATGTATTTTCTTTTTTTTCAAATTTTCTTTCTATTTTAGCTATTTCTATTTATTTTTTTAATAACTTTTTTCAAAATTGCTTTATTTCTCTTAGTTAACACTAACAATAAATTATTTTTAAGTCTTAATTTTATTGCCATTAGTAATATCATTTTATAAAAATTTATTTTAACTAGCTTATTAACTAACTTACTAACTAATTTATTCTGAATTCTATATACTAGGCTATACAGAATTTTGATTTAGTGTAGCTTATTAGGATGATTATTAAGTATCTTAGACTTCTTTTATTTCAAATTCACTTTAAATAAAATCTTTTTATTTTTATTATTCTAATTAATATTATTATTATTCATTTTTATCTACATATAACCCTGAATTTTCATCTTTTATAACCTCCGATTTTTTTCCATTTTAATCCTCTTTATATGTATATTGTATTTCTTTTATTGTCTTCTCTTATATTACTTCATTTTGATTTTAAACTAATACTTATTAATCATTTTATAATTAATAAAATTTTCCTTTATCATTTTTATATACTTGTATCTTTTAACCATTTTTATTTTTTATAAAATCTTAAATTATTTCTTTTTGTATAATTTCAGTTTTTATCTCATTTTATTTCAATTATTTTGGTTTTTTTAATATTTTATTTTATGAAATTGATTATCTCATGTCATTAATATTTTTAGTATTTTTTAAAGGTTTTTTTGTTAATTTACTTGATTTTAAATTTTTTTTTTAAAGAGAAATTGATTATTTTTATTCATTATGAATTTATTATTCAGATTAGCTACTTTCTGATATAACACTTTAATCTTTAATTTTTGAATTTCTCTATTTTTTAGTTTTTTTGATTTATTAACTATCTTCAGATAAATCAATAGATTCATGAATAGAAACATTTGAGAGTCTTGTTTATATTTTTTACTCTTAATTATCTTATTCTATAAGATTTTAAGATTTATTTCCGTCTTACTAAATTAATTCTTTTTAATCTTATTAAATATTTTGATTTTTTTTCTATTTGATTTTTTTTAAATTTTCAATTATTTGTATTGATTATTATTATTATTATTATGGTTATTAATATTTTTCTGTTTATGTATATTGATTTGATTTATTTATAGTGATTTCTGATTAGTTTTTTGTTATATTAATCGATTGTGCTGTTTAATCTTAAACTATAGGCTATTCAGTTTTTGAATTAGTTTAAATTCTTCTAAAACTTGATGATAAAACTGATGATTATAATATATTAGATTGCATCATTGAACTTTTCTTTAATTAAAATTCTTATATTCGTCTATATTTATACTATATTACTTTTTAAAATCATCTTCATTTTCTCCTTCATTTTTTTGATGTGTTTGATATATTTAACATTTACATTATTTTTATAAATTTTATCTATTTATATTATTATATAAATTAAAGCGAAAAAAAACACGTCAATTTTCGTGTGTTTTTTCACTTTTATTTATAATATACAATTTTTCAATTTCTTTTTTTTTTATAAATTCTTTTTTTTACCATTCATAGTCATTTTTTTTTATTGAATCCTAAATTAATTATTATATTCTTTCCATGGCATCATTTGGAATTTCAAATTGAAATTTTTATAATATTTTATCTTATATATCATAAATTTACTTAATTTTTGCAACTATTATTTTTTATTCTATGTAACTTTTAAATTTTCCATTTATTAATCAGAAACGTTACTAACTTTAATTTTATTTTATTCTATGACATCTTAATATGTTTCTAAATTCAAATCATAATTTTATTATTTATTTATCTATTTTAACTATTTTTTATATTAAATTTAAGCCTCACTATATAAAATTGAATTTGTATTAACTTTATCTTATAAAATATTGCTTATTTCTTCAATATTTGTTTCATTACCTAATATAATAATTTATACTAATTTATAAATCTTTTATTTCGTTTTCAACATTATTTACATCCTTTTAACTCTATTTTAACATTTCTTCTTATTAAAGTTATTCCATTTCTTTTTATTTCATATCATCTTCTTCTTATGTATCAAGTTTATGATATTTGTTACTAAATTATGGGATGTTTCTAGCAGTATTTTACTTTATTTTTATATATTTCTCCAAATCTAATTACTTTTTATCATCCAAGTATAAATTTTATACCATATTTACTTAACTTTTCATTATTTATCTTATTTATGATTATTATCCATTAAATATCTTTTTAAATTATAGAAATATTTAATTTTAACAATGTTTAATTAACTCAGATTATATCATTTACATACAAATTGAATAAATATATGAGCTCTATTTAATGATAATATTTTATTTAATAATATAAAAGAAAATATTATATAAAAACATGAATTTTTATAGTTTATTTTATATATAAATATATTAGTAATTATAAATCTTAGTATATAAATATAAAGATATTAATGTGTTAGCATATAAAATTACTTAATTAAAAGTAGAAATAAGTTTTTCATATATTTATCTAGAATTATCAACAGACTATATTAAATTTATATTATGTAATTCTTAATTAGTCTATTTTGTTGCTTTATCTAATAGGATATCTATCTATTTATAGGTATATTCCATATAACTGTTAGTTTTAATTTATTTTTATAATTTATATAAAGATAAGTTATTCAAATTCAAAATGTTATAATTTATATGTAAAATAAAATAATTTCTTCTTTATAAACTAAATAAATCATACATTCTATCAATATTACACCAAAAATTTTAGAATCTGATAAAGGTTAATGCTATATGCCAGTGTATGATGGATAAGCCAATATATAATTCATAGATGGGGCACAATATTAAGGTTAAATGTAAAATGGGTATTTACATGGAAAAGGTACCTATATTTGGTCTGATAAAACACAAATTACAATGAAATTTAATTATAATAAATTTGACGGAAAAGCTCAGTATAATTTATATAATTAGGATCTCATTTCCTGATGGTAGTCAATATGATGGCGAAGTTGCAAATGGTTTGAGAAATGGATACGGAGTATTTTAGAGCAAATAATATACTTATAAAGGTTTCTTCTTTAAATATTAATAGGCTATTATATAAACGGGAAAAAAAATGGTAAAGGTATATTAACTAATGATTAATAACAGACATATGATGGACAATTTGTAAATGACTAAAAAGAAGGAGAAGGTAGTTTTACTTATGTAAATGGAAATAAATATTGTGGATAATGGTTAAATAATTAAAAACATGGGTATGGATGCATGTAATGGAAAAATTAAAAATATACTGGATATTGGAAAAATAACATACCTAATGGAATTGGAGAATTGGTGTGGTTAGATGATAAGAGTGAAGGAAAGTTATTAAGAAATAGGTAAAATATAAATTAATATAATAAAGATATATAATATAAATTTAATGTAAATTTATTAATGATATGATATATTAATGACATAATATGTTATAAATTTAAAATGAATTTATTAAAGATATAATGGGGAATGGGTGAATGGTTAAAGAGATGGATATGGCACATTTTACTATGCAGATGGATCAAAATATGAAGGATAATGGAAGAATAATTTGAAATAAGGAAATGCAATATTTACAAATGAATTTGGGATCTGCGAGAAAGCAAATTTTTATAATGATAAAAGAGTTAATAAATAGGATTTATAATAATATATGAAAAATTTTATAAATATTGATGATTTAAATATAAGTGATAATGAATAATAAAAGATATAAAAGATGTTTTTAAGAAATCATTTATTGATAAATTAGATTTTTAAGCATTATTCAACATTAGATTTTTAAGAAGAGAAAAATAATAATAGTTTTAGTTTAAGTTTATTCTAAGTGTGGAATTTATTTAGAGATGCAAAGTTATTATTATATTTATGATTAATATAATAATTATAATTAATATAATAAATATAATTAATATAATAAATATAAATAGACTTTTTGAATAATAAATGTCAATTGCGCAATTAAATCGTTAATTTGCATTGGGCATTCACAGTTAGAATTATATAAGCTAAGATCTTGATTTCATGTTATTCAAATTAGATTTTTTATAGCAAAGTAACATATAACCATAAATAATAAATCTAAATTAATTATTCATAAAATATTTTATTGAAAGTTTTAATTAAGATTCTTAATTTTATATAAAAAATGAGAAATATATTAAATAATAAGTAAATAATTTTGTATTCAATAAAGATATACATAATAAAAATTAAATCGTATTTTTTAGGTATTATATTTAATGTAAGATAATTTTGGGATTTAATATCTAGATTTTTTTATATGAAAAATAATTATTGTATAGAAAATTTAGAATTTTTAATTGAATAATCATTAAAAAATAAAATATAGCCTTTATTAGTAGTAAATAAATAATAAAAACTATCTTAAAAATCATTATCATTATAAAATTATGAAATATAACAAGAAGTAATTTTAAATAAAATAGAATACAAATCAAATAAAAAAAATGATATAGAATAAATAATAACAATTATAACAAATATTTGATAAATATTTAATATATAAAAAACAATTTATAAGAAATGATAAAACAATTTTATTTCAAAGTTTAATCAAATAACTATAAAATGCAAATTTAATACAAGAATTAGATATAATAATAGAAATATAATAAAAATATTAATAAACAGATGAGAAATCAGAAAATAGTGTTTTAAAAGAAAGTGGCAAAAGAGTTATTTAGGTTTTTGATATATATATAGTAAAAATAAAAAAGTTTAATAAAGATCATATAAGATTAGAAATTAATAAATAGTTTTTAATGTGAAATTTGTTATTATGATTATATTGAAATACTATAATAATATTTATAAAAAGTAAAATATATAATGATAGTTATATCCATAGTAATAGTAATTCTCTTAATAATTAGATTGTTTTATATAAAATAATTAGTTGAAATTAAATGGTATTAAAGATAATAAAATTATTGAATAAAGCAAAAAAGATATAATAATATAATAAAATATTCAAAATAAATATAATTAGTAATAAAAATTAATAAATGATATGAAAGTTTAATAATAATTAGTTAGATAGTTGTTTTTTTATATTTAGGTAAACTGAAATTGAATTTATGTAAACTGAAGATGTTAATGTCAATTTACTTGAGTTTTAAGATTAGGCTAATTCTAGTCAAATTGATAATAGCTATGAATATCATACTTGATTTTATAATTTAATTTAATATATGCGTCTTATTATTATAAATATTTCTAAATATTTTCTAATATTTTTAATATTTTTTAATATTTTCTAATATTTTTAATTATTTTTAAATACTTTTAAATATTTTATTACTTAAAAAATTAAATTTAAATATTTTATTACTTAAAAAATTAAATTTAAAAATTTTAAACTATTTTATA
>Ga0228633_1000288_pt1 | contig 14135 bp, 15 predicted proteins | sample 41DmetaG_FD_182703 | JGI IMG/M metagenome (GOLD analysis project Ga0228633, IMG submission 182703) | Seawater microbial communities from Monterey Bay, California, United States - 41D | ecosystem: Environmental > Aquatic > Marine > Coastal | place: USA: California | collected 2016-11-13
TAAATAAAAATTAAAAAATTTTATCAAAAAAAGCAATTTTCTATAAAAAAAGAATTATAAAATTTAAATTAGGACTAAAAACATATTATAAATAATTATATAATACATTTTAAAACAATTAAAATCTTTATATATTTTTAATGAATAAAACTGGAAATCAATCTGGAAATCAATTTAATTAATCAAATATGAGTTAAGGAGGAACAAATCCAGCAAGTTTGAAAGGAAAGCTTATGAGTCTTGAAGTATATAAATCATATTGAAAGGAAATGATAAAATCAGTCTAAGACGAAATGAATTATCATAAAAAAGAAGTTGCAATTTTGAAATCAGAAAAAGACACATTAGAATCAGTTTTAACAATGAAAACATAGGATGTAAAAAAAACTTTAACAAATGAGCTTTTAAGAATAGAAGAAGAAATGAAAAGACATTTTGCTCATTAGAAAGCAGAAAATTCAAGGTAATTTATATTAAATGTGAGATTATAATAGCAAATAACAGCATTAAAAGGAGAAAAAACAGCTTTATAATAATAATTATTAGGATTATAGAGAAGAATAACAGAATTAGAAATGTAGGTTGGTAATGAAGAAAGACAATGATTATAATGATTATAAATTTAAATCATATTATTATATTTCTAAAAATCATTTATAAAACAAAATTAAAACTAAATTAAATAAAATATAATTTAAAGTTTATACTAAAATAAAATTATAATCATTCATCAAGCTAAGTAAATAGTGCAACCCCTCTTTTAATCCAATGAGATGGAACTTTTTTGGTAGGTAATTTCAAAAAGATAACGAAATTGCTGTTATGTCCAGTTGTGGCCAGTATACCTCTTCTGGTTCCTGTTTTATATATAGGAGTCTCATAATGTAAGAATATTTTAACATCCTTTTAAAGACAAGGTATAAGTTTTACCATAGGCAATGATGAGAACAATACCTTAGGTAAACTTTCATCTAATATAGATTCCTCCATATTCCATCTAGCAGCTTCTAAAAATAAACCATAAACATAAGCCCCTTCTTCAGGTCTTGAAGTAACTTCTCCTGGAACAACTTCAAAATCAAATGTCAATAAATCTATTGGTATTTTATGTTTTCTAGCATAATTCTGCATAACACCAGTAGTGAAACTATGAGTGAAAAAGAACCCACTTAACCAGAAACTCTCTGGTTACCCTACTTCAATCCATGTATTTAACATTTAAATTCTAGCTTTCAAGTCTTATATATAACTAGTCACAGGTTTATTACTAACATAAGATTTAGTCATCCACATAGCTGGTATTTTTCCATCTAATAACTATTTACTTGCAGTTTCTAATTATTAACTCATCATAACTAATCCTTTTAATGCTTTCGCCATTTCTTTTAAGGTTGAAACCACCAATGTTATCAATACATTAAATCTCTTTAATTCTTGTGTTAAAACTGTGTTCATTGATTCATTATAATCAGTTGGATATTGCTAAGATACTTTATCTACATCGAATTCAGATGGGAATCCATTTATAATACCATTTACTATATTTCTTAACATTTCATCTTATTTTCCACCACCGGATTCGCCTCCTCCTGATCCACTACATAGTAACATAGTATCAAATAATAGATTACTTTCTCCTATATCTTTTGTAATGTCTGCATTTGCATTGAAACCAAATACTTCGGGATTGGTTATATTTGGCATTTATTTGAAAAAATCAACGAATTACTCATGAGTATTAGCTTCTTATGGGAATTTATAACAATCTTTACTTGTGAATTTATAATCTTCATTTAAAACTAAATTATCATTGTAATAATCAGATAGTAATGTCATTATCAATCTTCTATCTTTATCATCTGTTACTCTTCCTCCGTAATTACATTCTCCTGTTAAATAACTTATTGCAGCATAATCGATTTTTGATGTATCTTCGTCTAAAAACATTTTCAATTGTCTAACGCAAATTCTTAAATCTGATTCATTAAACTCATATGGAATATTCCAACCTACTGGTCCAAATTTACGACGTTCTTAAATTACTGCATGGAAGAAACATAATCCATACAATAATCTCTTAAAACCTGCAGGTTATGCACAACCTTCAAAAAATTCTTAATTTATGATAGGATCTTTCAAATATGAACCAACAATATTCGATCTTAATCCTTTAGGTGGTTCATTAGTCATTTTAACACCATTTTATAAAATAGCTGTTGGGAATGCATCACTTGGATATGATGTAAGCCATAATCTGAACTCTGGATGAATTTTTTCATTTTCTTTAAGATCTTCGCAAATTTTTTCTAAAGTAGGCATCCATGATACAGAAAGATGACAATTTTATAAAACTACCCAAATGCCGTCTTTTATTCCTTAATTTATAAGATTTTGAGCATTTGGACCTTACCCTTATCCTAAAGAAATTTATTATATTTCTTTATTCAAGGATATAGACAATATTTATAAACTGGCGAACGGATCACTACCTGGTGAAAGTACGAAAATTAATGGAATAGTTGAATTTGAATCTTTATAAATCAATGATAAATCGAAAGGGGGTGGATCTATAAATCTATTTCCTAATTGGTGCTCTACAAATATCATTACAGCTGGGATCATCTTATCAATTCTTAAGCATCTTAATAATAATAGTTTTTAGAATGCTGTTATATTTTCGAAAGGCATTTCTTCTAATTATGGAGTTGATGATTAAAATAGTTTTTCCCAATCATCGATCTTTTCCTCAAATTTTTCTAAAAAGTTTTCAAATCCTGGAGTTTTTGATAATCTAACCAATTATTACCAATCTTTTGTAACAAGCCAATTTTCTGCTTTTAAAGGAACTGGTGGATATTCATTACTCATGCTAATACCACCCGTTAATAAAAATCTTAATTAATCATCATCTAATTCTCCTTTGAATTATTAGATTCTCTATGCTAATAAGAATGAGAACAATAATTTATCTCTTTCGAATAGAGATCGACAAATATTGCAATATAAGAAATATAAGAAATAGTCTCTCAAAAACCTATTAAAATATTAGAATATTAAATAAAATATTAGAATATTAAATAAAATATTAGAATATTAAATAAAATATTAGAATATTAAATGAAATATTAGAATACTAAATAAAAAATTAAAACACTAAATAATAAACAAAATAATAAAATTACTCTAATCTTTCCTCTACATCATCAGATTTTGTACTATTTTTAATACTTTATGTGAATAATTCCATATAATATGTTAAAGAATATTAATACATAGGATCTATATTTGCTAAATCACTAATTCCAAAGAATAAATGAGCAGCTTCTTTACTCATAGGTTAATATTATGATCTTGCATAATCAATCTTTTTTTCTGTTTTATCAGCAATTTATTATTTTTCACCAATTTCATTTGATTTTGACTTACTTGCAGAAAGTACCTCAATACCTTTCTCATCTTATAAAATATTTTTAGCATTTGCTAAAACATCTAATATTTGATTTTCAATATCAGTTAGTGATTTCTTATTATCAGCAGATTCAATAATAAGTCTTTCTTTTTCCTTTTCTAAATTAGGTTTTTCTTATTTAACAATAATTCCCAAAAGTTAATCATTTAATCCTTCATAAGTAATCATAAAATTAATTAAAGTGACTTTAGTCTATAATTCAGGTAAATAATGTGGATTTCTATATTTTGTAGTTATATAAAAGAAGAATTTAGGTGAATATTCAATGTCTTGATCTCCTAATTTAATGAAAGTTGATTGTCCCTTTGTATATGTTTATTTTAATAAAATAGGATTTAATGATGGATCTAATGTTTCACCAATATTTTCCAATAATACAGGTTTACCAAATTATATAGAATTTTCTAATGTTCTAAGATAATTTGCATCATTTAATTTGACGACTTCTAATTTATTTTTATGTTCCTATTTTTTAATCCATTTATTTGCTTACATTTATGGATCTACCATTAATGGCCATCTACGTGATCTATTTATAATAATACCATTTTCAATACTAAAATTATCACTAGGTAATCCATCAATATTCCATGCTCTAATTTTTACTTAATCTCCCAAAACTTATACTAGACTGAATGTCTCACTTGATGGAATTTCAAATTCTTAACATTTTTTAACCCATTATATAGCAATCATTTCTCTAAATTTAGCCGTAAATGCACCTAAATATCCTATCATACCAGCTGATATCAATATATCTCCTGTTAGTTTCTTATAAAATATCTATAATTCTTTTGCTAAAGTACCCCAACGACCTTTTTCTCCTCCAAGATTTTCTATCAAAATTTCAGCTCTTTATAGTTGTTATGTACATTCATTAAATTTCTTTTCTAACATATCTTTATTTGCAATTGATTGATTTAAATCAGCATTTAATGCATCAACTTTATCCACAGCCTTTTTCAATTCAGCTTATTTTATTGCTAATGTTTTTTATAAACCAGCTGCCTTTTCTTCTGATTCTGCAAGTTGTTTTTTTTTAGGAATAACTTTTTTATTAACGAAATAAAATGAATAAATAGCTTAACTCCATTTAAATAGACAAACACAAGCAGTAGATGCCTTCTATGCAGCATCTAAAGTCAAACATTGTATTCCTTCTTCAGTTTTCATATATTCTCCAAGTTCTTTTATTGTTTTTTCTGAAATATTTTCTTTATCATATTTTTATAGCCTTTATGATAAGAAAGTTGGATCATTCAATATAACTTTACAAGTTTCCCACCAATCTATCTCCATTTTCAATGTTTAATCATTTTTCTTTTTGATAACATCACTCGGTTTTAAAACCAAAATAGCACATCCTCTACAAATAACTCTTATAGCCACTGGAGGGGCTTAAAATTTCTTAATTTAATCTATATCCTTTGGATCTAATACACCCAAAGCCTATTCTGCTGCTAGTAAGGCAGGCATAGCTTCATCTAGATCTTTTTGACAGTCATCTTTAATCAATGTAGCCTCATTAACAGCCACCATGACAATTTCTTCCTCACCAGATATTTATACTTTTAATACATCAGCTATTTCTTTTTCTTTACTAACTATTATAATTTTTTTTTCAGTTTCTTCTTTTGCGACAACTAATTTAGGTTACATATCAGTTAAATTAACTTTCATTGAATCAACATTCTCTTCAGTAGAAATGATCTTTTCATAACCATTTTAATATTTATCAATTTAGTTTTAAACATCTCTTCTTCTTTCTCCTAAAAGTTCCTTAAAACTATTTATCATTTCTAAATATGATGTAGGGGTAACATAATACTTTCTACCTAATTAATTAAAGAAATCTTATGACCATGAGTTTGTAGTCCCATGGAAATATTACAATAATTCAGCACATTTAAATTTAATTTATTCCTCCATTTAGATATTTGCCAAGAATTTTTTACTAACTGTTGCCAAAGCATCTTCAGGCCATTCAAAGAACCAATCAATTGTACAACAATTAACTAAAGATGGGAACATTCTCACTCTTGTTCTGAATGCATCTCCTATTGGAGAGAAACATAGTGCAATATGTAAATATTTCTTTACTTATTCTATAAAGAATTAATATAATTAGGCAGGTGTGCTTTCAGCGGCTTTTCCAGATTATCTTGCCAATGCGGATACCATTTCTTAAATTTCAGCCTTCTCTTCAGATGTGAACATATTTGGTATTTCACTTGTATTTAATAAATTATTAATGTCTTCAACGAATCCTTCGTTTTTAATTTAAGTATCTGAAAATAAGAATACAGTTGGAATTTATTTTCCTCCTGCCATTTTAAGTACTTTTTTAAGATCATCAAACCATTCAACTTTTCCATAAGTTTTCGTAATTTCAATAGAAAATATAGTTTAATCTTATATTTAAGCAGCCAATCTCGTCAAACTTTATCTTCCACTACCTCCCATTCCAACTAATAGACCATTACCTCCAGGTAATTTCAGCAGTCTTGATATAATAAGTAAATGTTCTACTGCAAAATTAAACAATGCTAAATCCATAGGTTTATCAGCATTCATAGTATTATAAGATACTAAACTGGCCTCTAGACTATTTTATAATTTCATGAAATCAGTACTTTCTTCATAATGTTTCTCTATGGCACCAGGTGGATTCATAACATCTGTCCACATTAATGCTCTTATTTCAAATGTATCTATCGTTCCATCTTTTTTCCCTTCTTCATTAAATGTATCTAAATAAGCGAAAACTGTGTCGAAATTTAATCCAAATCTTGTTTTAACTGTTTCTTTTACTGCGTTTAATAAAGTTAATCTATCATCATCATTTACTAAACGATCAGAAAATACTCTCATTACTTCATGAACCCAAATTTTTACTACTTAATCTTAACTCGCTAATGTTGTATTATCAGTTAAACAAACTCCTATGATAACTTTGGCAAAGTCTCTTAAATTGAATAAATAATGAGATTTCATTGGTGTGGGCAACAATTCTTTAAATGCCATTTTATAAACATCTAATGTTCCAGTAACTATTTTATTTTCTTACTTTGAAACATCTGTTGAGAATTTTCCTTTATTAAAGAACCATTATAAAATTGAACTAAATATCTTTATCATAACATCATCATCAAAATTAGCAATTGTTATCAAATTAGTATGTCTCAAAAATCTAGGTGTAATAAATGTTCTACCACCTCCAGGTGGGCCCATTGCACCGACAAAATGTAAATCTTATAATTATCTCCAAGTTTTATCTTTTTCTTTATTATCATACCAACCGCCGTCATCTAAGAATTATCTTAATATTTCTATAGGAGGTTGAGCACCCCATGCTTCTTTTTAAGGCATATTCAAATCATCAACGAATAAAACAGCTTTACCTTAAGTTGTACCAACTTTTGGTCCAAATACTCCTTTTCTTCTTCTTTCTAATTTTCCATCAATAATTTCTTATGTTTATTATGATGATGTTTATGCAGAAAACCCTACTTCAATTGTCATAAATTCTTTTGGTAATTAAGTCATAAGTACATTTTTGATATATGCAGATTTACCTGTACCAGTTTAACCACAGAACAAAGTAGGAATAACATTCATTATATTTTATTACAATAAGAATGAGTATCTCATAGTATCCATAGTTTTAACTATAATTTCTGATGGCATTAATTTATCTGAAATTTATTCAGTTTTATCAATCAAATCATTCCAATTTATCCATTAACCATCAACACCACCTGGTTTAGTCACATACTTATAATCGAAAATCTACCCTCTATCAGGTACATATATTTTTTTAGTCTTAATATCAGGGAATTTAATATCTAAAGCAAATAGTTTTTTCAAAAATAAATCAAAAGGTTTTCTACATTCTGTTACAACTGATGCACCTAATGACCAAATAACACTCATTAAGAAATATGAATCAATTACAGTATGTCTTATTTTAATATCTTATGCAAGGAAAGTTGCATTATAAAATTCATTTATGAATGTATTAAGCATTCTTATTAATGAAACTACTAGGTTTTAATCTTAAGTTGGTGAAATTTCATATAAGTTTGATCTTAAATTCTATAAAATTGGATCTATTGTCCAATTAAATAACATTTCAATCTCTTCAATATCATCGGGCTTTATCTTTTCTTAAAGTGTATTCATCCATGATTTGAATAATGGAATCCATCCTATTTCTATTGGTTCCATATAGACCATACCACATCTTGATACTGTTGCTGGGGATGCAACTAATAGATCGGCTGGTTCAAATATCATATTCATTTATTTACTCATAGCAATGATTTCTCCACTATTTAAACATAATTTTTTATTATCATCTAAGACAGTATTCATATTTTCAATCCAAATAGCATCTACTGGCCCATCAAAAACTAACCATTTACGTTCAGGATTCTCTTATCTAGCTTAAAATCTAAATTTAACAGCTAATAGTCCATCTGTCCATTCATTTGTAGATTCATCAGAGAATCCATACAAAAGTTTCATTGAAATAGATTTGGGATTTAATCTTATTATTTATACTGTATTTTCATTCATGAGACCTTTATCATGTAATTCTGACAAAGCTCCCGCTAATACATTAGTTACTGATGTTTTTGCAGAAAATGGTTAACCTACTACCATAAGACCGTGTCTAACTAAGATCATTTCATATAATTGAATGATTTTTTCAATGAAATAATCAGTTTCTGTGAGATTTATTTTCAAAATTTAATTTCTAACGCATTCAAGTAAACTTTTATAGTCTGGAGTAGGAATTTCGATTCCAGGAAATAAATCACTTGTAATTCCTTTAAATAATGGGGTATCGAAAGCCAAAAATTTAGCTAAATTAACATCATTAATTGATCTTAACATAAGAATTGATTCATTTTCATCAGGATATTTACGTTTCAAATTACCAGCAGCGACTAAGACAGACTTTACAGCTCTCATACCATAATCATAATGAGATTATGATGACAGTAATTCTGAACAAAGTTTATATGTTGTTACGATTTTTCTAGCTAAGTTTCTAGCATCACTGAAACCGTAAGAATATAATGATATTTCTGAAATCATACCATAATCAGGTACCATCATAGCAACTAATTAATATATTAACGTTTTGATAAATTTTTAATTTATTTTTTAGTAAATTATAATTTAAATTTTAAATTTAATTTTAAATTATTTGAAATTATTAAAAATTAAATAAATTACGTGTTCTGAATAAAACTTTTAAATTATCAGGCAACTCAGATCTACCAGCATAACCAGGATTCATAGTAATAAACACCTATATTTAAATAATAAAACATTGCAAGTTGGAATAAGTTTTAATCTACATCCATCGAACATAAAAGTGGGATCTCCTTTAGCTCTAGCCAATTGAATACATTAAACTTACTAAGCAACAACAGATAACACTTCTAAATCAATACGATTGAATTCATCAAAACATGCCCAAGATCCTGTTTATGCCAATCCTTTAAAGAATTTACTCATAGCTTTATAATCCAAACCATCAGAACAATTGAAAACCACGCATTATCTAGCCAACGCCTTGGCTAAATCTTTTACTGTCTCAGTCTTTCCTGTTCCTGCAGGTCCTTCTGGTGCTCCACCGTAATTCAAATATAAGGCACCACATAATGTTCTATAACAACGATCTGTTAATGGTGTAATAACTAATCTTGAAGAGTTACCTAAATATTCATAATTAAAGGCTAATTCAGCATTTATTATTCTAATGTAAGAATTATTATTTATCCAATAATATCTTAATTATGATTACCAATCAAAATCTGTAATTTTTTTGATTTGAGCTTAACCTAGAGTATACATTACATCTCTATATAAATTAATTTAGAATTTAAATTAAAAAACACATAAATTTATGTGCTTTTTTTTATTATAATTAATTCAAAATACCTATTGTGTACATCCAACACAATCATAGCCTCTAAAGTGCATCTATCTAAGCTACTAATTTATGTTCTAACTAAAGCTACAACTTATTATAAAGCATCATTGCAAATTCCTCCGAATTTTGTGGCCCCAACATATCCTTCTTCAATCATGAATCTTTCAGCCTTTAAATAAAAAAAATATATACTTCTGAAGTCCAAAAAGTCATATCCATACATAAAACAGCCATACCACATCTGCCAATAACCCATTTTTCTCTAGCCATATTTGCATACTCATCATAAGCTTTTTAGACGTGTTATTGAACCGCTTATTACATAGATTTTTCTACTTAAATAAGCCATTCGTCAACTTATCCTCTTGCTGAAGCAGTATCAATTAATGGATTAAAATCAACATATTCTTGTTCTGCACTATACATTCCGTGAATTTTCTTTAATTCATCAAATTTTAGTTTTTTAATTCCTTCAAAACATTTCATTAAATGAGGTTAAACTTTTTCAGGGTCCTTCGTCTCAGAGATAATTTCTATAAGTTCATCTCCTGATAAAAAATAAAATCTTGGGAATGACATTCTTTTTTCCTCCATATATGCATTAAGTCCTTTTTGAACAATGTCAAGATTTGCAGCACATTCTTTTAGTAAATCTAATAATTTTCTATTTTTAGTGAATTCTAAAACTTAAGGTGTCTAATTAATTCTGCTCATTAATGATCTCCAATTGGCATCGACATCTCTAAATTTACCAGCTTCCATTGGTAAATGTTTTACAATATCAGGGCTTGAAAATATTGGCTCTAGATATATCCAAACCTATTATACATTTTTCCATGAATTGGTAAGATTAAATGTATAAATTAACCAATCTTCCCAATCTGTTATTCTTTTTTCAAATATTTTAGCATATGGACTTCCTTTCATTGTTTATGTTTTCACCATCTAATCATCTAATAATTATTGAATTTCTTCAATCGATGTTCCACTAACTGTAAAAGAACCAGTCTCTCTCCAAGGTTTTACTGATGCTATAATTTATTCCCATTCAGCTAATTATTTATTCATTATTTATTCAATGGCAAATTCTCTACTAGCAGTGTCATTAATTAAATCAATTTATTCAATATGTTTATCCAAGTCATAACTAATAGCATTTTTTAAAGTCATTTAATTATCTTTTTTTTCAGGGTTAATCTACATTCCAACAACCAAAGATATTTCCTCCCAATGTCTTTCTTTAAGTCCAGGATTACATAATATTTTAATTAATGGAACATTTTTTTAAAATTCAACTATTTTAGTTGAAACTTCATTAACTAATTTGAATTAAGTAGGATTTGATTTAGGGAATAAGTTGATTAGTTTTTGACTGGATTAGAACATTTATTTGATCTCACGTTCAATCTCTTCTGGGTCTAATTTGAAAACAACTTTATCTTTCATCCAAAGTGAATCATTATTTTTGAAATTACGAATTAATTACCAGAGTTATTAGTAAGGTTTAACATTTTTTTAAGCGTCTAATAATTTTGGAAATTCAGTTGGTTACCAACCAATCAATTCCTCTTTTTCATTTATATCACTCATTTCATCTACGTAATCCTACACTTTTTTAACCAACCCATCTACTTCTTTGTTTGCATCGGCCTCGTTAAATGAATCTTAAAATTTTGATTTTAATTCATCAATTTAACTACACACAAAATCTATGTTTTAAACAAATTCTTCTTTTCTTTTACGTAATTTATTTTCTAAATCTTCTCTATCTCTTTTTACCCTTACTTCTTCATGGTCTATTTTTCCGATAAATGAATGAACTGAGTTTGATAATTAATGAATTAATTTTAATTCTTCTTCACAATTGAAATTATTATTGTATAATTCAAATAACCATTTACATGTATCAGCAAAATCCATTTATACTTTTTTAAATTCAGAAACCCTAATTTTTTCTATATTTCTTTCAATTTCTACTAATTTTTCAGCAGACTCAGCTTTAGTTTATACACCTTAGAATAATTCCCCTATTTCTTTTGATAAATCGGCAATTCTTTTTAGTACAAATTTATTAATAGCTTTAATCATATTTTACTCTAAAATTTCACAAGTTTCTAATAATTTTTATTTGACTTCTAACCCATTAACTTCAATCATATTCATTCTGACATAAAATGGTACTAATTGATTAACTTCTTTATATAATTATTGATATTTTTGAATCTAAGTTTAGTAATTTTTAATTGTATTATTAGGCATAGCTATGAATTTTTAAACTTTTTCTGATTCTTATAATAAATAAGCATATTGGTTATATATATCTTATACATTTTATACAACCTATTAATATTTTATAAATTTACTTATATATTATCATCTATCACCTCTTATATACTGTGATAAATCTCTTAAACCAATAAATCTTCGAAGGGTACAGGCCAAATATAATTCTTTTCTGATCTAGCTAGACCATTTTCTGGTCTATGGAAATTTTATGTAGTTTCTATTATATTTTTAACAATTCTTTTTATATTTTATATTACTGTAATAAATGTTATTTTATCTCATCTAATGGAGTTTCAAATGTAATCTAGTCCTCATGATCTTATAATTTTACAGTTAAAAAGACATCTTCAATTCTGATATTTTCTAAATCACTCTCAATATCAACAACCTCAGTGGCACTTCTATAGCTAGTCTTTTTGAATCTTAAGAAAAATTATCTATATTATTCTAAACTAGAAATAGCCAATGATCTTATCTAATTTGACATCATAGCAGCATTCGCTTCAAAGAATATCATAGCTTATTTCTTATTTTTATTCATTTAGCATAATTCATCTTAATATATATCATAGCATTCTTTTAACCAATCTATAGTTAATGCTAATTTAACTTCTTATAATCGGTCATCTTGCATTTTCATAAATTGATTTATATTAATTGGCTAATCTGGTTTAGTGGGTAATTATAAGAAATGCATATTTTCATATTTTTACCAAAGTTAGATTAATCCTAATGTTGCTTTACTATATATTACTAAAACTTATTTCATTTAATCTTTTGATACTTAAACAAAATCTTTCCATGATTCTGCAGGTTCCAAACCTAAATATATATTTTATCCATAATCTTCAAATTATTGGTCCAAAACTTACATTATACCAATTCTTAATCTTTCATTTTTATCTTTTAAAACATATTGTAATATTGATTTTCTAACTGATTGATAATAAAATTTATTTATCTCAGTTAACATAGAATCGATCATTTACTCAACTTTCTCTCTCTTCATATGGGGGAAATCTGCTGGAATAAGATCTAATATATCAGTTATCCAATATTGTCTTATAGGAGCTACTTAGTCTAAACTAATTTCATTCTCTATGTATGATTTATATCTTTCGTAACATACTTTTTTTGATTCAACTTTTGTTGCCAATTCTTATATTTCTGACTAATTCAAATTCTTTGCATTGGCGATCAATATTAATTCTTCATTTCTACTTGCAGATGGCTATAATAAATCAGAATTTGCAGTGAAAACTACTTTTGATTCTTAATCTTTTGCAACTCTGATGAATTTACTCTCTAAATCGATATATAGAGGTTAGGCTGATTTTGAGTAGTTTGACCCTATTCTTGCACTTTCAGATAGATTGTATTTTTATGTGCATATGGGATTTGCTAAAGTTCTTGAAAAATTGTCTAAAATAGGAGGAAATCTAATTTTTGCAAAGGGTGGTTTTTGAAATACAGAATTCACTAATAAATTGGGATCTCCAGCAATTTATGAGAAATTTTAATCTTTAGCTAAAGGATCAGTTCCTGCTCCCAACATTTCATATTTTAAAAGTTAAGATTCAATTTTTCTATTACGTCTTGTAGGATTTCCACAAAATTTAGAATTGGTTTATTTCAATCTATCAGTCAAAGGTTAGTCCTACATAATAATTTAACTTTCCATTTAAGAGCTTCTATTACTTAAAGTGTCTAATTTATTATTTTTAAAAGATCTAAAATAAAAGTAAATTATACCTGCTCATTGTTAGCATAGATTAAACTGTTTACTTAGAGTGCATATTTTAAGGTTTTGATTTTATATTTGGATTAAAGGAAATATTTCTGTTAACCAATGTTAAACGACCAAAAGTTTTTAAGTCGATCTCCATATCCTATCCTTAAGCTAAAAGTTCTTAAATTTCAAAGAAAATATCTGATATTGCCTAATATGCTAGGTCTTTATCAATATTTGCACTTTTGGCAACTTATGTATAATTTATTTTAACGGCGGGATATTTTGCCTCTTAAGGAGAAACGAATTTAAAATTATTTTAGAAAAGGAAGTTTTCATGTATTTGTAGTTACACAAATTTATATTTGTCCTATTCAGAATTCTTTAATGATTTTGAATAAATAGAAAGAAAGTTAGGAACTATTATAGTTCTATCTTAATCTAATTAAGATTAACTCCATTTGAGAAACTAATTCCAAATGTCCTCGAACGATTGAATACTTACTCTTGAGTCGGGCCTATAATAAATATGATTATACTTTGAACCACAACGCTTAAATATGTAGTCTAAGTCTAGTGGCATTTAACTTAAGTTCATTTTTAAGATTTAATTATAGATGTTAAAAATGAAACGGTATATAAGATATGTAATTGATTTAAATTCAAAAATATAATTAAGAATATATTATATTATTATAAATATA
>Ga0228633_1000290_pt1 | contig 14050 bp, 8 predicted proteins | sample 41DmetaG_FD_182703 | JGI IMG/M metagenome (GOLD analysis project Ga0228633, IMG submission 182703) | Seawater microbial communities from Monterey Bay, California, United States - 41D | ecosystem: Environmental > Aquatic > Marine > Coastal | place: USA: California | collected 2016-11-13
AACCCCAACCCCAACCCCAACCCCAACACCTAACATATAAAAATCTAAACTCTAAATTACCCCTGCATAAATGTGATATTTTAAATTTTAAATAGTGTTTTTAAAATGTTGTTTTCTAAATTTTGAAATAATTTTTCAGAATTTAATTATTAAAATAACTTAATGTTTAGTTATACAGTGTTTATTATAACATTTTTTTCAATATGTTATTCAAGTTTACAGATGTTGTAAAAATCGGGTATCGATAGATAAGATAAATAAAAGATAAGATCAATGATATTTATAAGTATAATAGCAATAGTAAAAAAATATATAATAAAAGATAGGATAAAGTTTATTAGATATTTAAGACAATACAAAAGGAGTAATTGATAAAAATATAACAAATTTCTAGATATTCAAAAATAATTATGCTAAATAATAAAAAGTTTAAGATGAGTGTATATTAGATTATAAAAGCTATTTTGTGTTAATAAAAAAAGAATGTTAATTTAATTTAATATAAAATGATTAACCACTAATGTAATATATATTCATTAAGATATATAGATAATTAGAGTAATTAAATATATGATTTGGATTAATTCTTAAAATTTATGAAAATAAATGAAGAGTAGATATTTAAAAATTCATTATAATAATTGAATTCTATGGGATAAACTCCGAAAATCATTATAGACAATATATCTTTAATAAAATCATAATTCATAATAGAATACTTTATACAAATTTATAAAATGTTCAAAATTAAAGTATATTGTATATTTTATCATTTTTATAGTAAAATCTAATCATAACGAATTAAAAAATTATTTACTAAACATCAATAGAGTAAAACATTTTTTATATATTGATGAAAATTAGAACAATATTGATTAAGATAAATAAACTTAATTACTATATTAATAGCTTTATTATGATAAATATTAGAAAATACATTTTTTACTAGATTAATTAAAAAATAATATATAATTAGAAAATATCAACTATTTATTCAAAAATAAATAACATTTTAATGAAGTCATAAAATTTGCAGAAATTAATAAAATATTTACGCTTTAATAAGGAAAATTCATTATTTAAGATAATTAATTATAAAATTATAAAAAATAATGATATATATTTATTTAAATTAATATTTCTAATTTTTCGTCATTATTCAATTGATTATAAAATTAAGCGGTAAAGATTTTTTTAAATAATGAATGAATTAAACAATGAAAAATAATAAGTCTTAATTTTAGATGAATAAGATAAGGAATTAGCTCAAAGTTAAAATTCTAATAATAATTATAATAATGATATAAATTTTAAAGAATAAGAGAATAATTCTCTCTAAAATTAGTAAATTAAAAATGAAAAAGATATTTTAAATCAAAGTTAATAATAAAATACAAATAATGAATAAAAAAATATTATTTAAGAAAATTTATCAAAAAAAATACAAAACACTCCAATAAAAAAAATCAAACTCAATGATAACAAATCTATAAAGAATATTGCTAATAATAAAACAAAAGATAAAAAAGATATTATGAAAAATTAGAGAACAATTGATTAATTTCAATAAACAAAACCAAAAAATAAAGATTAAAAATAAAACTCAAATAAAAAAGTTTCCTAGCTTTAAGAACTAAAAAAAAAATAGTATAATATAAAATTTTAATAATTTTAATATTAAATTTTAATTGTATAATAAAATTTTAATAATTATAAAATTTTATTTTAATAATTATAAAATTTTAATAATTATTAATAATTAATTATATAACAAAATTTTAATAATTATAATATTAAATTTTAATAATATATAAATATATTTTAATAAATAGTCCAGAATATATAAATAAAGTTGGTAATATAAGTTTTCCAATTGAAGATAATTTATTTAAAGAATATAAAATGTGTTTTAGTGATTAATAATTGAAAGAGAAAAAGAGTATAACATATGATGAAATAATAGATAGAAAGTATTTGGAAGATATATTAAAAATAAAGAATTTTTTTGAGTATTTTTCTGAATAATTAGACAATATATAGTTTACCAAAGAATAATTATATGTAGCCTTAAACTATGATAAAGACAATAAGAATATATTATTAGTATGAATTATTTATTATAAAGTTAAATGATATTCATATTTCTTTAATAAAACTAATTTATAATTATTATAAAAATGATAATTAAGAATATGATGGATTCTTAGGTTTGATATATAGTTATGATAATATAGAATTAATTTTTAATTTTATTTGGATAGAATATTTTATATAAATGAAAGATTATTTCGTTGAAATATTTTAATAAAATTAATCATTAATTTAGGTATATTTTCATTTATTTTAAAGGAAATTCAGAAATTAGACTTAAATTATTATAATTTCTTAAAAATTGACACAAAAATATAAATTTTGAAAATTATTATCGAATCTATTTATCATATTGATATATTAAAAGATTAAATTTAGCAAAAAAATGATTAATAAATTGAATGTAATAAATAAAAGTTTATTCTTTAAAATGAACTGTATATATAAATTAAAATAGTAAAATTGAACAATAATCTTTAATTGAAAATGAGTTATCACTTAATGATTAATTAAAAAAAACTTTTAAATTTAACTCAAAAGAAACAAGATAAAATAATAAAGATTAACCAATAAGCACTGAAAAATTATAATAAAAAATTGTTAAAAATAAAGAAAAAATATAAAAATTAAGCTTAAAATTAAGATAAATTAATTTTAATTCTCAATTTTTGATAAATTCATTTTAGTATTTAGGACAAAATAGTGATAAAGATTATTTTTGGGTATAAAACTAATAATTTATAGTTTAATTCTTAAGAGCCATATAAAATATATGTTTAAACATAAGATGGTTGGGGATATATTGAATAATAAGATTAGATAAATAAATTGCTTTAAAGTTTAAATTAAAAAGTATGATATATTAAATTTAGGGTATACGTGAAAAAGCTTTATATGAGTAAATAAATTCTTTTATATAAAATGAGTATTTCAAGTTTGATGATTAAAATATATAACAAAATACGATTGAGACATTGATTTCAGAGGTATTCGAATATAATTGTTAAAAAATACAAAAAAATTCGCGAAATAAAAAGTTTTAATTTAATGATAAATATAAATTTGGATTGGATTTAGATTTAATAAAATGGAATTTAAAAGAAATTGAATAGAATTATTCAGAATTTTTAGAAACAAGGTAATAATACTGGGAGCATGATTAAATTGTAAAATGATAATATTAAAGATAGAATAAATATATGATAGTGGATCAATATATCAAATAGGAGAATTATTATAAAAGATGGGTGATAGATTTTAGCATATAAGTTCAGTAGAATACGAAGATGGAGATAGAAGAGTGAAAAAAACAAATTGTATATTATAAATAAAAAGTGAAAATTTGGGGTTTATCAATGGATTCTTAAAAATCAAATTGGGAAAATTATTTATAGGATATGTAATCAGTGTAAAGTCTATTTTTTTGTGTTATGTATTTCATTTAAACTGTTGAAAAATATATAGATAAAAAAAAGATTGTTATTAAAGAATATAAATTTGATGACTAAATTGAAGATTATCATTATGATTTTAAAAGAAACCTTAGGTAAAAAGAGAAAGTCAACTATTAGTAAAATCAAATTTCAGATTAAAATGTTTTTTTCATTTTTTATATAGTCAAATAATGAATCAGAAAAATATTTCATTCCTTAAAGAAATACAAGGAAAACTAAGATATTTGACTGATTATAGTTATTATATTTTTCAAATAATTTATAATTAATTTATTATAAATGACGTACAATTAACTCAATTAAGGATATGAATATCCTACATAATAATCGACTTTAGTTGATAAGAAACAATCTTTGAATGCATAAATTTTAGAACTTCAGCCTTAAGTAAATATTCTAAGTTAAGAAAGTTTACAAATATAAATACAAAATCAAAATTCTTAATATAACTAAAACTAAAATAATCAAATAGAATAATAACAAGTTTAAAATTAAACTATACCTTAAAATGTATAAAAATATAATTATAGTATTGTCCATGTGTTGATTTAAAAATAGAAGCAAATTAATTCCTTAAATAACCAACTTTACATTAAGAATAAATATTATTATGCTCTCATTGCTAATCTACTATTACATCTGAAATATAACACAAAATAGGAAAAAGAGGTTATATGTGGTCTTTTATATTTTTGGTTTGTTGCTGGCCTATGACATGTGCTCCATGCATTTGTGACGGATTTAAAGACACAGAACATTATTGTTCTAAATGCCAAAATACTTTAGGAATAGTAAAAAGATGATATTATTTTATTATTATTAATTGTTAAATTATAAAATTTTCTAAGGATATCTCAAAAATTTAAATAATTATTCCAAAATTTATAAACTTATTTTTAAAAAGAATATTTATCAATATGCTTAATTTTGATTTTATTCGTCTTCAAAATCTTGGAAATTTTTTTATTGATTTTATATATCTTATTAGAAATTATCAAAAATATGTTCTTGATCAAAATTAACATCTCTTTTAATATCCCTTTCAATTTCAATTTTAACAAGACAATAACAACTTTCCATTTGCTGACAGGTGTTTCCTTTACAATTATAAACGTCTCCTTAACAGCATTCACAATTCATGCATTCAATTAAAAGTTATTCATTTTCATTGGAATTTGATGAGGAATAATCATCATTATGATTGAAATCTTGTTAAGGCATATAATCATAACTTTGTTAAAATTCTATTATGATTTTAAAATTTTACACTATGGATCTTAGAAATTTTCGAAATTTTATTGCTATTAATTGAAATATTATTAATCATAATTGTATTATTAATCATAATTGTATTATTAATCATAATTGTATTATTAATTTTAATCCTCCTAAGGATTACTAAAGACCTATGCTCCAAAATTCAATTTTTTCTTAAATGTTTCAGAATTCAATTTCATTGGCTTTTTCTTTTTTATTTAAAGGTTTTATATATCAGGATTCTAACATTTTTCGCAATTTTATATACCATGAATATGATTTTTTGTATATTTATATTCTAAACACAGCTACATACTATTTAAATATTAGAAAATTAAATTTAAAAATAAATATGATGATTTTAGAAAAAAATTTATAAAATCATTTTTTGTATTTTTTTTTTGCAAGTTCGAAATCCTTTTAATTAGGTTAGTATCCCCAATGTTATAAAACTTATCTTATAACAGGACTTATAGTCTCATCATCAAAATTAGTATTAGCTCTAATACATTTATTATAAAGATTGGTCCTCCATCTACCTCCAGGTCCAAAGCATTGTATTCCTCTTTTTATTTATCTATTATAATATAAATTAATACCTTTCATCATCACTAGTCCTTCTTCCTTAATAAAATCGACAATACCATTAAAACCATCCATATGGATCTATTCCTAACAATTATATATCAAATACCATTAATCCATCCTGAAGTTTCCCACATTTCAAGACTTCCACCACATTTTGCCTTATATTTATTAACATTTAGACAATAATTAGAACTTGTTACTTATTACTTTATATTAAGATTTTTTAACCAATCATCAGGCAATTCTAAATGCATATCTTTTAGATTTTATTTTAAAACAGATGAATATATTGGTCTAAAATAAGTTCCACCAAATGAACCAAGCTATAAAACCTCTTTAGGAGTTAAATTAGGAAGAAATTCTGGGTAATCTTCAAAATATAACTTATTATCATCGTTTCTTTGTGGAATTGGCTTATTTGTACATAGAATTTTTGCTTTTTTTTGTTCAACCTTTACTTCGACTTCTTCTTTTGGTTAAGATTTTAATCTAATTCTTTTTGACATATTGGATAATAGAAATATTTAATATATAATATGTGGTTTAATCATAAATTAAATTTTTATAAATTTTATTCTTATTATTAGCAAATAAACCGAAATTTTTAACAAATAATTTAATGAAATCAACAAAGAAATCGAATAAGAAATCATAAAAGTAATCAAAGTCAGCATCAAATTAAAAAAAAGAATAAAAAACAATATATGAATTAGCTGAATTAAATTTAGATGAAATAGATCTATTTTTGACCTTGAATACAGCAGATTAATCGATTGATGAATTAATTGAAGCATTTGAAAAGTCTTCAAAAGATCAATGTTTGTAATGTTATTTGCATTTAATTTTGAAAAGTTCTGGTTTGACACTTTATGCTAATAATTTAGAATAATAATCAGATTTAAAATATATTTTAAATTAAGCAAATAAAAACCATAATTAACTTAATCAACAAACAATATATGAAAATAAAAAAAACAATGAATTTATCACAAATCATCATTTATTCATTGAATAACTTTTCTCGTATATATTCTTATATTTTAAGATCAGATAAAATCATACATAAATACTTATTTTTAGACTATGTTGTAGATTGGCTTGATTAACTCTCATAATCCAATTATAGACAATTAAGAGAGGCTAGCTTAGAAAAATTAAGTCTATTTTTAAATTAAAGTAATATTAATATTATATATTTTTCACTTTTATCTAAATCAACTGTATTAAATAATGTATTTTTTAAAAATAAATTATAGTAAAATCTTTATAAATCTATATATATAAATATTTTGATAAAGTTTTCATAATTTAAAAACACAATTAAATTATTGATTAAAAAAAGGTTGTACATAAATGAATTAATTAATAATAAATGATAAATCAGATAAAAAGTAAAAGAAATATTTTGAGAATATATTATAAAAAATGTATGAAATAGTATTAAAGCGTACCTAGGATGTAAGAAAGTAAATAAAAGTTCGATCATTTTAGATAATAAAAGAAATATTTTATTTTACACATTAAAAATGGGATTATTAATCTTTTATAAATAATATAAATCTAAAAATAGATACATTTGATGTTTTAAAATATATAATTGAATTAATGGATAATAAAAATATACAAGAAATCATCTTCAATGGCTTTAAAGATTCCTTTATAGTATATAGCTTTTCAGAATAAGATAAAATTTAGAAGTTATCTTTGTAAATCTTAATATAAAATTACACAAAATATAAAGATTTCTAATAATTAGACTTATTCTATAAATTAATTAATTAAAAAGTTGATGTCTCTATATTGGCTATTCAATTCTTATCATTGATTAAATATGACTAATTATAATTAAAAGATTCATAATATATTGATTTTTTAAAATAAATTAATAAAGTATCAAAAAATACAGATTTTACAGTACTTTCTGTATCGTTGATAAAATAATTTGACAATAGTCATAATTTCTAATAATATATAAATTTTTTCAAAAATAATAGCTAATAAATAGAAGATGTTTCATTTATGGTTTAGTTATTAAATGAAATAGTTATACATAGTAAATATCAATATGAATAAAATAATGATTCATATTTATTTTATTAAAATTTCACAGGATTATATTAAGAAAATATAATAGATTTATTATTGATATATAAAAATAGCATTGAAATTTTAGCTTATTTATTGAAATTATTGTAGTATTGTGATCTTAGCATAATATAAAATGAATAAAATTAAGATATGAACATTTAAATAAGTTAAATTGTAGAAAAGTATATTTATATTCAAATATAGTGCATTTTCATATTCAATTGATGAAATTCATATAAATATATTTATATAAACAATTATGATTTGTAATAAAACTATTTTTGAAAGATTAATTAATTAATAGTTGTAAACAATATTAAGTGATAATTGTAATTTGTTTATATAAGCATTGATAAAAATTACACTTATTTAAAAATAAGTAGAAATTAAAGAATTATAAGATTTATAATTCAAAAATGAGTAAATATTATATATATAAAGATTATAAAAAAAAATAAAACATCATTTCAATGGCTAATTTTAAATACTAAAATACTATTAATAATTGAATTTCTAAACTTGCATTTGGATTTAAAAATAAACAATAAATAATATAATATAAAAAGATAATGAAACAATTATATAAGAATCTTTAAAATAATTATAATAAAATTTGAATGAAATAGTTGATTAATTACATATGAATATAGACATATAAAAGAATTATTCTATAGAAATATAAGATCATAAAGTATTGTATAATAATAAAGGAAATTGAGAAACTATCTTTTAACCTATGCATCGATTTACTTAAAATAATATCAACTATTTCTTAAATTCCTTTTATTTTAGATAGAGCTATAGATTTATAAAATATGATATTTGATTATTTAGATAGATATAATTTAGAAAAAAACTATGCACATGTATGTTAAGTATTACAATATTGGAATAATGTTAATATTTGTTCAAAATTTTTATAAATGGCATGTTAATAAAAATTTGAATATATAATAAATAATATTCTACTTTTAATTTATGAAAAAGAGATCTAAAATGATAAAGATAATCTGTTCAAAATAATTGAATTAGCTTTTTTTTAAATAGATAATTATGAAATATGTTATGATTTAATGAAAAAAATCTATTTAGTTCATCTACATATATATAATAAATATGTTAAATAATAAAGATAATTATCTGAAAAAATTCTTTACTTTTTAGCCGATATCATAATAAAAATTTATTAAAATGAAAAATTCACATTATTAAATTCTTTTACTCCTTTATTGAATAAAACATTATTTGAAAAAATAATTTACAGAAAATTATATGCTTATATTGATTAAGAAACTTAAAATATTGCAGCGGAAAATAAATAAAAAGTTAGAAAATTTTTGGATCATATAAGAAAATTGGCCTTAATATAGATTGTTTAGGATTAAGATATCGAAAAACAAAATGATAATGAATAATAAGAAATTTTAAAAGAATAATTTTCTTAATTAGAACTAGATTAATCAACATTTTCAAATAAATCTGGAAAAAAAAATGGCAAAAGCTTATAAAAAGGAAGCATAATTAATTCGAGTAAAAAAAGCAGTAAAAAACCCTCTGGAAGAAAATTAAAATGATATTTAAATACTTATATTATGATATATTTTTTTTAATAATATATGATATTTATTATTTTTGATATTATAATAGATTCAAAAAAAGTGTAAATGTAAATTTAAATAAATATTTTTAATAAAATAATATTATGATTGATATTTTTTAAAATAATAAATTCAATAAATTTAATATTAATTTAATGAATTATATTAGGCATATAAATTATATAAACGGAATATAAATTTTTGTTCAAATCTAATAGAATATATATTTAAGACATGGAATAAAATCTTCTTTAAAATAATAGAATATTAACTCTTGATCAAGTAATATAATAAAAATAAGGCAATTGAATAAGCTGGGGATAGTAATTTTTACTAAAAAAGAACTACAATATTCTTAGGAATATAATCATTGATTATTTCATTTATTTTACAAGGATAGGTATTTTTGTTTTATCCACCAACTTTTATATGTCATTCTTAAGGAAATTATTATAATAAATTTTTGATTATAAGTCTTGTTTTGCCATGATTTTAAGATAAGTTTATTAATTAATTTTACAACAAATAATTAATAGTTAAATATAATTTTTCAAAAATTAATAATTATACTTTTTGAAAATTAATTTATCTATTGATTTTTAAAACAAAAATTAATTTTTAAAATCTGCATGATAATATGAATAAATCAAATATTTATTATAAATGAAATATTTTAGATGGAATAGAATATAATTGTAAAGAAGAATAAGCATGTAGATAAGATAATTTTTTGATTGATCCAAGTTCATAAAATTCATTAGTAAAATATTTTCATCTTTATTGTGATAGAAAATACTTAATAAATCTAACATAATGCTTATTTTTTCTTTTTAGTAATATATTTACTCTTATTTTTTCTTACTTTGCTGATTATAGAGGAAGGTAAATTTAAATATAATTGAAAAATTTATTTATTAGAAAAATAACAATATTTTATTGTTATATATTAGGAGCAGTATCTATTCTTTTTGCATCATTTGCAAATGATTGGGATACATTTATGATAGCTTTGATAATTACTGGATGTGGACTTAGTCCTTACATCACAGTAACTTTTGTTCTCTTGAATGAAATATCAAGTTTAATTAATCTTTAATAAAGGTGAAAAATTCAGGGCTTAATCATCATTATCTTTATCAATATCATGGGGAATAGGATAAATTGTTTTTATAATAATTGCTTATTATTTTACAGATTGGTAAGATTAAATGCTGTATTTTATAGCAATTCCATTAGTTAGTTAGTTAATAACATTTTTATGGATATATGAAAGTCCAAAGTAAAATAAAATGAAATTTTAGATACCTTATAATGAAAAAATAATATAAAGAAGCAAATAGTATTTTTTAAAAGATTGCAAAAATTAATAAGAAATATGTATATATTTTATATATAAAAGATTGCTGAATTTGAATTTCAGGAAGAACATGATTAAATGTTTCAATAAAATAAAGTAAGAATTTATGGATATTTGGATATTTTTAAATTTAAAAGTTTGAGATCTACAACTATAATCATGATGCTAGTATAATTTTTATATATAGACTTAATTTACAATATATCTTACATATTATGGATTAATTTTTAATTTAAACTAATTAAATTCAGATATATATAAAACTGCTTTACTATGTGGTGGAGCTGAAATTATTGCTAATATTATAGCGTGTATATTTATATATTTATGTATAGTTCCTTTATTAAAGTTTAGAAGGAGAATTGTATTCCCTTGTTATACATTTTTGGCTGGAATTTCTAGCGTTTTGTTTTTAATTACTGATGACGATTATTACTCTATGTGCTTTGCAATTGTAAGTTTTATAATTTTAAGACGGTTAAATTTTTTATTTCTGTTTCATTCAGTATAATGTTTATATATACTACTGAATTATATCCAATTGTAGTTAAATCATTAGGAATGGGGTTGACGAATTTTTTTGGAAAATTTGGTATTTTTTTTACAATTTAAGGATGTGCTATTGCCCCAATAATTAATTTAGTTTCATAAAATATTGGGGTTAATCCAATGGTATTTTATGGATTTTTATGTTTAATTATTTCATTTTTGTTATTAAAATTACCTGAATCTTTGAGTGAACATGAGTAATTAGATATTATAGAAATAATAACAGAATAATAGATTATAAAATAATATTCATAATAGGAAGAATAATATTCATAAAAAATATCATCAGAATCAACAGATTTAGATGTTTAAATATAGAATGATAATTAAATAAAGATAAATGATTGATTAAATTGTATTATTAATAAATATTTTTAAATAAATCACTATATTATTTTATTATATTATTCTTAGAATTATTGATTTTCTTTTCCTAAATTTTTTATCGCACTTTATTAAAATTATAATACTTTTAATATATGTTAGGGCAATTTTATATTTTTCCATATATTTTCTCATTTTTGATATAAATAAGCCAAGCTTCTTAGGAATTTTAATACCAAATAACAATTTTTTTTAAAATATCCAATGCTTTTATTTATTAATTATCTTATATTAATTTTTCGATATAAATTAGATAAATTTTTAAAGGACAACTTTGATTTAAAGAAATGGCTTTTTGATATATTAAATCGATTTTTTCATTTAAGTTTATTAAATCTAAATATTAAATTAAATTTATGAGTGATTCTTATAATAATTCTTTATAAATTAAATAATTTCTAAAAATCATTTATATCAATTAATCAATAATTTTTTCATCTTTAATATAATTTTATTTTAAAGATATAATTATATTTTAAATTGCCTAAATTAAATATAAAATGCCATATGTGTTTATTATTTATTATCTTTATTATCATTTTTATTTAGATATATAATAAACTTATTTATTATTATGATATTAAAATTATTTAATAGAATATTAGAACTTTTATATATCATATCTTAACTATTTTATGCAAATACCTAAAATTTAAACATATTACTTGATTATAAACTTATTCTATTATTTTATCATTATTATATTTACTTATATAAATTAACTCAATGCATTCATTTATTAATTATTTTTCTTATAATTTCATAATTAATTAATCAATATTTTCGAAATGGTAATTAATTTATTTTTAATAATCTATTATAATCTATTGAATCATTTAAGTATAAAATAAATTCTCATTTTATACATTAAATTAATTAAAGAATTATTATATATTTTCTTAGTTATTTTATTAATATATAATCTCAAATAATTAATAAGTATAGTTTTAATCTAAATTCTGTTTAATATCATTTAAAATATCCTGTTCAATATTTTATAACCAAGTTTTATTAAATTATTTAATAAATTTTAATATTTATATACTTATATCTGCATAATTATTTTTAAATTATTCTTTATAAGATTCATATATTACATTCAATAATGAAATGTCTAATATTAAAATTAATTGCCTCCATCTTTTTCTTATAGCTCAATTATTACATTATTTATGTTTTTTGCTTGAATTTTCTTATCAAATGCTAAAAAATCACTATTTTTCGTTTCTTCAACAATCTTAGATTATAATATTTCCTTTCTTTAAAGTATTTAATCTAAAAATTTTATTTCAAATTATATATAATAATTCCAAAATTCCTAAAATATTATTCAAAAAATACCTTGTTTTTTCCATTTAATTAGATAGCTTAATGAAATAGGTCTCTAGCTTTAAAAGGATTGCAATTAATTTCAAACTCATAATAAACTGCGAGTAACCATAAATCTAAATTATTGAATTTTACCTATTGATTAATTATTATATTTTAAGGCATTTGATACAGCTTTAAAGTAAGTTTTTTTAGATTTTATAGAATAACAAAATGATAAATACTATTTCCATATTTTTATATTATATTTATATTTATGAGATAATTTATCATATAATTGAATGATTCTTCTAACAATTTAAAAATCTTTTTTCATTTCTTTATTTAATTCTAGCTCTTAATAACGTGATTTTCGTTTTTTCTCTAAATCTAATTCATATTGAATTGTTTTGAGATATTCTGATAATTTCACTGTTTTTTTTGTTAATGCATATTCTTTATTTATTTTATAATACCATGATTTTCACGATCTTTTATTATCAACTTAGCTTCATCTTTTGTAAATATTCCTTTTTTCACAAAATAGAGCATTTCTAACATCATACTTTCTACTTATATTCTAACTTTATCAGCCATATCTAATAATAAAAATAATTTTATTATATTTTTAAAATCAAATTAAATAATTCTATCTCTAAAATAATAAATGAATTCATAAATGAATAAATCATGCAAATGTTTTTTTTGTCAAAATAGAGTAAAAATCCTCAAAACTAACATAACCATCACCGTCAGAATCTGCTCTTTCTATCATTTCTTAAAGTTCCTATTCATCTATATTTTCTCCAAGTTCCTTAGCTATTCTTCTTAAATTCTTTATAAATCAAACTTACTTTAATTGTAATATATCCTTATTTATCATCGTCAAAAAGTCTAAATACTTTTTCAATGTCATCCTTAGAGTCTTATCCACTTACTTTACATGTCAATAAATCCAAAAATCTTATATTTATTATCTTTACTTCGGAAAATCTATTTCATTTTAATCGTTTGAATCTAAATCTGATATTATTTAATAAACCATTCTATTTTTTATATCGAAACCTAATGATTTCATTGCTATTTTTAATTCCTTATATATTCAATTAATACTTTAGAATCCACATAACCGTTTCCTTCTGTATCGAACAAATCAAATGCTTCTTTTATTTCTAATACTTCATCTTCTGTTAATCCAGGACGTTCATATTATTTTGGGTTAAATCCTCGTTTTTTTTGCATTCTAATTTTAAATTTTCAAAATTACTTAATTTTATTTTTAATAATTTTTAATGAATTTTAATGACTTTTTATGATATCTTTATAATTTTTAATGAATTTTAAAGATTTTTGGGGTTGGGGTTGGGGTTGGGGTT
>Ga0228633_1000292_pt1 | contig 13940 bp, 19 predicted proteins | sample 41DmetaG_FD_182703 | JGI IMG/M metagenome (GOLD analysis project Ga0228633, IMG submission 182703) | Seawater microbial communities from Monterey Bay, California, United States - 41D | ecosystem: Environmental > Aquatic > Marine > Coastal | place: USA: California | collected 2016-11-13
CCAACCCCAACCCCAACCCAAACCCCAACCCCAACCCCTATTAAAAATCATTTAGTTATATAACATTTTATAAAACTATAATTTTATAATATTATAAAAAATAAAAAATTAATATATCTATAAATTCATAAATTTAATTTGAAACGTATAAAGATTAAATTAAAAATACTATGAAGAAGAACCGTCATGACAATATGGACTATGCTAAACTCCTTAAAGAGAAGGAAGAGCGTCTAAAAAGACTGTAAAATTCTAAAAACCCATTTCTATTATGTAAATTTTCATTTAAACATAGCCGTTAATCAAACTGATGCGTAATTATACAATACGCTTTACAAATTCAATACGGAAGATGAATTGAGTGAATTTTCTTTACCATTCAGCTCAAGAACTGAAGTACCTTAGAAAAAGAAAAAAATATTGATAAAGCCAGAAATGAATCAAATTCCTGAAATAGAAAAAAGTTAACAATAAGATGAGACAGAAGAGAAATAATAAGAATAAAAGTAATATATACTGTTAAAATATATAATAGTTTTTAAAATTTTTTAAAATTTAAATTGATTTTTAAGTTTTTTAAATTATTTAAACTTTTTAAATTATTTAAACTTTTTAAATTATTTAAACTTTTTAAATTATTTAAATTTTTAAATAATAGATATTATGACACAATTACATCTGTTTTCAATGAAAAAAATAAAAAACCAGTAAATTAGATATAAAATGCATTATTTATTGATAATGTTGTTAACGAATAATTAAAACTTATAAATACTGGAGAAGATGCAATCTCATTTTTCGCAAAATATGGAAATTCAACTCCTGTTAAATTTATTTACTGCATGAGAGATAGAAATAATCCACCTTATGTTTATAGACCTTATGATTTAAGAGTTATTAAAGATGGAAAGAATAGTAAAGAACATACATTAGATGAGTATTACACTATATCAGCATTGGGAATTGTACATGTTTATACTGAAAAGGTATTTTTTAATAATTATATAATAATTATATAATAATTTTTTAATAATTATATAATAATTATATAATAATAGGGAAAAAAAACATCTTAAGTAGATAGTTCCACATCAGTTGTGTCTTTATCTGAATGGATGCATGATAGTACTTTGTTTAATATCATAACAAATATTCATTTCTTTAAATAATATGCAAATAAAAAAATATTTAATACTTGGAAAGCAAATACGAGATATAGACAATTTTCAAAAACAAGAAAATTATTAGTGAAAAATTGTTTTTATGGAAAACCAGCTTTCGAAAATCATATAATGGAAATGAATAAAACCATATTTGATTTATAATAAAAAAAATGTATTTCAGATAGATTCTTATATGAAAATAAGACATGGGATTTGGATGATTTCAAAACAGAATAAAAAAAAGCAAGATAAGATGCTTAATAGAGCTATAATTAAAATATAGATAAATTAATAAAAGTATATAATATATTTAAAATAATTTAAATAAAAATAGATGATAGAAACAGTCTAAAAAGAAGTGATAGACCGTACATTCTTCAAAGATTCAGATGATAACGAAGATGCAAAATTTGGTAAATAAGTGAAAGCAAAACCAATGAATTTGATTCGTCGTTAAAAATAAGAGCACATATATTTCTTAGAATTAGCCTAAGCTGATAAAGAAAAACTTCGTAAATTTATTAGAATGATTGATTATTCAACAATATAAACACTAGTTAAAGTTAGTTTCTAATCTATGATATTACTTTATGAAGAAATGTAGAAAAATGATAGAAAAATAGGAGCATTATTCAACTGTAATGTTAGATATGAACAACCTAAAGATGGATAACCTTAAGGTATGATTTTTGAACCTACTCAAATTTTGATTTAAGAAGCATGCACCGGAGTTTAAGGAGTTTTAGTTGAAATGAGCAAATTAGCCTTATCCACTACTAGAGTTTTGAATTATCACGGATTTGAAAATATTGTCAAAACTAGCACAAATATATAAATTGATAAATTAATTGAAAATAGCAATTAATATAAAATATTAAAGGATGACATCGAAAAAAAAGTTGAAAATGACTTTGCATAAGTAAATTATTTATTAAAATATTAAAAAAATATTAAAAAATAAAAAGGCATAAGCATATGTTGATGTATACTATGAGAGATGTAGAATAATAGAGGATGATTGTATTCTTTGGTCAATAGACTCTTATAAAGATTAATTTTTGGCTAAATAACATTAATTAGAATACACAAAAAATGAGTTATTAACATTGAGACAATGGGAATAATCTATAACATTAAATATAAAAGAATAAGATAAAGGCATCATTAAATTGGATGGTAAAAGAATCAAAACTAAATTATCATCTCATGTTACATTCAAAATTGAGCATTTTAAAGACTATTTATATAAACTTATGAAAGAAAAAAGTTAAAGCACCTAAACTTAACTTAATTTCTATACAGAATGTTTAGGAAAGTAACCTTAAACCTTAACTGAGTTTGCTAAATTTATTGAAAATGCAAAGGAAGTAGAGAAAAAGTAATAATTATTTTAATTAATTTTAATTAATTTTAATTAATTTTAATTGTTTTTAATTGTTTTATTAATTTTAATTGTTTTTAATTATAATAAAAGTATTGGACAATTAGAATAAGATAAGACAGAAATTGAATCTATGAATACATTAATTCGTAAATTTGACATTGGGATGATAAAAACTCCAGACACTTATCAATTATAAGACATTTAAAATACATTTACAGAAATAAATACAAAAAAAGTAGAAGCAAATGAATATATATTATCAAAAAAAGCAGATAATACTGAAAAATTAGAAAAAGCAACAACTGATTTATAAAAAGACATATAATAAACAGATTAGCTAATTAATTCTGGTGTTTTAATATTAGATTAAATGTAAGGAGAAATTCCAAGTATTTCGATGGCAATGAAAGATATAACTTAAGTTAAATAAAGTTTAAATGAAATATCAGTACAAATATATAAATTTAGAAATCAATATAAAAATAAAAAGAAAAAGATAAAAATCTATCTAGTTATCAAGCACTTATGGGATTATAGTCTAAAAAAAACATTGAACTAGAAGAAATGGAACAAAAATTCAATGATAGAAAATTATTATGGACTAATATTGAGAAATTTGCTAAAAAATCTTAAGACTGGTTAAATAATTAATTTATGGGATTGGAAGTAGAGGAAGTTGAAAGAGATATGAAATTATTTGAATCATCAAATATATAGGTATTAATATTTAAAACTAGTTAAAATTGAGAGTGTCCAACTTATCTGACTCAGGATAAGATAAAATTTTAGAATTTTTCATTATAGAAATAAAAAATATGTAAGTATAAATGCCAATTATTTCTGCTCTAGGAAATAAAGATTTACGTTAAAGACATTGGAAGTAGATATTTGAAGCATTGAACCCAAATTGGTCACCAGGCAAAGTGTTTACATTCTAAGAGCTAGTTGAGAGAGGAGTACTAGATAAAAAAGATTTAATGGAAGACATATCAGGAAGAGCGACAGGTGAAGCTTAAATTGAGTCTTAATTAGATTAAATTCGTAAAAAATGGGCAGAATTAGCATTTATAGTTATGCCTTATAGAGATGCAAAAGATAAATTTAGAATAGCTGGTATTGATGATATAATGACTGCATTAGATGATCATTAAGTGTCAATCTAAACTATGTTGGGAACTAGATTTGTTTAAGAAATTAGGCCTTAAGTTGAAGAATGGGAAAAAAGACTAGTTTTGATATCAGATATTATAGATGAATGGTTAACATGTTAGAGAAATTGGATGTATTTAGAAAATATCTTTAATGCACCTGATATTTAAAAATAATTACCGTTAGAAACAGCAAAATTCATGGTTGTTGATAAATTTTTCAGAGATATTATGAATAAAACAAATAAACATCCTATAGTTTAAAATTGTTGTAATAGTGAAGAATTATTATGTAAATTCTAAGCAAATAATAAAAATTTAGATGATATATAAAAATGCTTAGAAAACTATTTAGAAACAAAAAGATTGGCTTTCCCAAGATTTTATTTTTTAAGTAATGATGAATTACTATAAATTTTGAGTCAAACTCGAAATCCTCATGCCGTTTAACCTCATTTAAGAAAATGTTTTGACAATATAAACAGAATTAGTTTTACTGAAGAGGAAAATAGTAGAGAAGTTATTGCAATGGTAAGTGCTGAACCTGAAAATATGCCTGAAATTGTTAATTTTAGTGAAAGTGTTGTTATTGAAGCTGAAGATAAAGTTGAAAATTGGTTAATGAAAATATAATCTCAAATGGTCGATAGTTTAAGAGATATTAGTGTTAAAAGCTATTTTGAATTCCCTACTAATCAAATTGAACCTAGAAAAGATTGGATTTTCTCAAATTATCCTGCTTAATCTATTCTTATGATTGAAATGATTAGATGGCAAGAAATTGTTACTAATTCTATTATTAATTATCCTGAAAATAAGAATAGTATTGTAGAAATTTACGATTTCTGGAAAAAAATCATGACTAATATGGTTGAAATAGTATGTTTAGATTTAAATTTGCTATAAAGAACTTTAATGTGTGCTTTAATGGTAATATTATAATTATTAATTATTTATATTAATTATTAATAATTAATATTAATTATTAATAATTAATATTAATTATTAATATAATATAAATTTGAAATTAGACACTTGACGTTCACGCTAGAGATACAATAGATATGATGATATAATAGAATGTAAATACATTAGAAAATTTTAATTGGTAAAAATAACTACGTTATTATTTCGAAGAAGATATATAAGACTGTGTAGCACGTTAAACAAATACACGTTTCCTCTATTCATATGAATATTTAGGAAATGGTCCTAGATTAGTGATAACTCCATTAACAGATAATTGTTATATGACATTGACAGGTGCGTTGCATTTAAATTATGGTGGAGCACCAGCAGGTCCAGCCGGAACTGGTAAGACTGAGACAACAAAAGATTTAGCTAAAGCATTAGCTGTATAATGTGTGGTTTTCAATTGTTCTGATAGTTTAGATTATAGAACTATGGGGAGATTTTTCAGTGGTTTAGCACAATGTGGTGCTTGGGCATGTTTTGATGAATTCAATCGTATTGATATTGAAGTCTTATCTGTTATTGCTTAATAAATTTTAACTATTTAAACCAATATTAGAGCCAAAAATGAAATGTTTGAGTTTGAAGGCGCTAATATTCCTTTAAATTGGAGATTTGGAGTCTTTATTACTATGAATCCTGGGTATGCTGGTAGAACTGAACTTCCTGATAATCTTAAAAGTTTGTTTAGACCTATTGCTATGATGATTCCTGATTATGCTTTAATTGCCGAAATTATGTTTTTAGGAGATGGTTGATTATATATATTTTAAAGGTTTCAATTCTGCTAGATTACTAGGTTAAAAAATGGTGTAACTTTATCAACTTTCATCAGAATAATTATCAAAATAAAAACATTATGATTTTGGTATGAGGGCTGTGAAGTCAGTTCTTGTTATGGCAGGTAATTTAAGAAGATAAAATCCATAATTAAATGAAGAAATGGTATTAATTAGAGCTATGAGAGATTCTAATATACCTAAATTTTTAGATTAAGATTTACCATTATTTTTCGGAATTATATCAGATTTGTTCCCAGGTGTAAAAGTGCCTAAAAATGAGTATCCAGATTTAGAAAGAGCAATATAGAATAATTTGGGTTTGGAGCATTTATAGAAACCACCAAGTTTCATAGTTAAAATAATATAATTAATGGAAACGATAATGGTAAGACACGGTGTGATGTTGGTGGGAGCAACAGGTACTGGTAAAACAAAAGTATATGAGATCCTAAGAAGATCATTGATGTAATTATACAAAGAAGGAATCGAAGATTATCAATATAAACCAGTATAATTATTTAAATTGAACCCAAAAGCGGTATCAATGAATGATTTATATGGGTATGTTAATGTATTAACAAATGAATGGTCAGATGGTATAGTAGCAAAAATAGTAAGAGATGCAGTAGCAGAAGTTACAGATAATAAAAGATGGTTAATGTTTGATGGTCCAGTAGATGCTATTTGGATAGAAAATTTAAATACTGTTTTAGATGATAATAAAATGTTGTGTTTATCTAATGGTTAAAGAATTAAATTACCATAAACATTTATTATGTTATTTGAAGTATAAGATTTATCAGTTGCTAGTCCAGCTACAGTTAGTAGATGTGGTATGGTCTATATAGACAATAATCAATTAGGTTGGGAACCAATTATTGAAACATGGGGTTATTACTTTAAAGAAAAATAATTGGAAATTCCTGAAGAAAGTATTCCTACTAGCACTAATCCAGTTTGTTTATAAATTACAAGCTTATTAGCTAAATTTAGAGATTTATTTAGTGAAGGATATTCCTTTTTGAGAAAAGAATGTAAAGAAATGATTTAGACTAGTGATGTAAATTTAGTAGAAAGTTGTTTAAATATGGTATAGTGTATGTACTATCAATTAGCTGATTTCTTAGGTGGAAAAGATAAAATTGAAAAATTAGAAAAAAATGAATTAGAATTATACTTCAATTTAATACTTATATTCAGTTTCATATGGAGTGTGGGTGGTAATATTCATGATGGATTAATTGGGTAAAATCAAACTTATAGAAATAAATATAGTTAATTTATTAAGTCTAAAATATTGAAAATATATACAAGTTTCCCATTTGAAGGAGATATTTATGATTATTTCATAAATTTTGAGAAAAAAGAATTCTAATCATGGAATGATGTTATCCCTGAATTCTCATTTAACCCAAGTACACCATTTTTCAATATTTTGGTACCCACAACAGACACTGTAAAATTCGGTTTTTTGGTTGATAAATTAATATCAAATGGATTTAATGTATTACTAATGGGAGAGACAGGAGTTGGCAAGTCAATTGTAGTAAATGAATATCTTATGAAAATAAATGCTGAAAAGTTTGTATATTCAAATTTGAATTTCTCAGCTTAAACTAGTAGTTAAAATGTTTAAGATTTGTTTATGGATAAAGATAAATTTGTGAAGAAAAAAAAAGATCTATTAGGGCCACCAGCTGGTAAATAAATGGTCATTTTTGTTGATGATATCAATATGCCTATGTTAGAAACATATGGTGCTTAACCTCCTATTGAATTGTTAAGATAAATTATTGATCATGGTGGTTTCTATGATCTAAAGAAATTATAATTCATGTATGTTAAAGACTGCATTTTCACTGCAGCTTGTGCACCACCTTCTGGAGGCAGAAATCCTGTTACTCCAAGACTATTTAGACATTTTAATATGATTTGGGTGCCTGATTTGAATTAAAGATCTATGGAAACCATTTTTAATTCCATTTTAAAAGGATTTTTAATGCCTACAAAGAATTTAGATAAAATGAGTCAAAGCATCGTTAAATCAACTATTGATATATATTTCAAAGTTATTAAAGATTTACTTCCTACTCCTAGTAAATGTCATTATACTTTCAATCTAAGAGATGTTGCTAAAGTCTTTTAAGGGTATTTATTATATTATCATTATTAGTTTTTATTAAATAATTATTGATTTAAAAGTTATTGATTTTTATTTAATAATTATTAAAAATTAAATTTTAAAATTATATTAGTATCCTTTAAATAAAATATGACTATTTGGTGAATAAAGAATATTTAGTATAATTATGGTTACATGAAATGAATAGAGTATTTTTTGATCGTTTGATCGATGATAAAGACAAAGATTATTTCTTGGGTTAAATTTAAGAAAAAATAAAATAAAACCTTGAATTAGATTGGTAAAAAGAGTTTGTTAGAGATTTATTATTCGGTGATTTCTCAAATAAGCTAAAAGATTATATAAAAATAGAAAATCCATAAGATTTAAATAAAACATTAACAGATTAATTATCATATTATAATCTATAGTACCCAAAATAAATGAATTTAGTGTTCTTTACAGATGCAATATATCATTGTGCAAAAATTTGCAGAATTTTAAAGACTCCTCGAGGAAATGCTTTATTAATAGGTGTAGGTGGTTCAGGAAGAGGTAGTTTAACAAGATTAGCGGGTCATATCAGAGGACAATAAACATTTACAATTGAAATAACAAAGAGTTATAAAGAAATGGCGTGGAAAGATGATTTAAGAAAATTATTAAAATAAGCAGGAAGTAAAGATACTCCAACATTATTCTTATTCTCTGATACATAAATAGTGAAAGAATCATTCTTAGAAGACATAAATAACGTATTAAATACAGGTGAAGTGCCAAATTTGATGGCAATAGAAGACATCGAAGAGATATTAGGAGACATGAGAGTGATAGTTAAAGAAAGAGGGTTATTTGAATCAAGAGATGTTATGCTTAAATTATTTACACAATTAGTTAGAGAGAATCTTCATATTGTATTAACATTCTCACCTGTAGGTGAAAAATTGAGAAATAGATGTAGATAATTCCCAAGTTTAATCAATTGTTGTACTATAGATTGGTATACTAAATGGCCTAATGAAGCATTGTACAGTGTTGCTGTTAGGGAATATAATGCTAATGAACATTTAGGTATTGGTAATTATAAGGAAATTCTTGCTGAATTATCTGTTTCTATTCATTGTGATGTATATTAGAATTCTGATAAATTTTATAACGAATTGAGAAGAAGAAATTATACTACACCAACAAGCTATTTAGAATTAATAAAACTATATATTCAAATGTTAAAAATATAGTAAAATATATTACCATTGAAAATTAGAAAATATAAAGTCGGATTATAAACTCTTAGTGAAACTAATGTTGAAGTTAACAAATTGAAAAATAAAATCATAGAATTTTAACCTGTATTAGAATAATCTAGTAAAGATAATGCTGCATTATTAATTGAATTAGAAGAAAAATCTGGAATAGCAGAGAAAGAAGAAGCCATTGTAGGAAAAGAGGCTGCAGAGGCTTAAATTTAAAGAGATGAAGTCAATACTCTTAAAACTAATTGTTAAAAAGAACTTGATGAAGCGTTACCTATTTTAGAATCTGCTAAAAAAGCTGTCTAAAATATTGATAAAACATAATTAAATATTCTTAAATCATTTACATCCCCTGCTGCATTGGTTGTTACTGTATTATAAAGTTGTTGTTTATTATTCGGTTTCAAAGAAACTTGGGAAGATGCCAAAAAACTATTATTAGGAGATTTGAAATTCTTGGATAAATTATGTGATTTTGATGTGACAAAAATACCAGAAAAAAGGTTTCTTACATTGAGAAAGACATATTTGTAAGATCCTCATTTCACAAAAGAAAATGTTATAAAAGTAAGTGAGGCTGCAGCATCCATATATATATGGGTTACAGCAATAGATTCCTTTTAAAAAGTAAAGAAGGTAGTAGGACCAAAAGAGGCAGCATTGGCAGATGCTCTGACAACATTATCAAAAGTCGAGTCAGTTTTGGCAGCAAAAATGGGAGGATTACATGAGGTTTAAGAAATGGTTGCAAATTTGAATAGAAGATTATAAGAATCAGAGAAAAAAGCAGAAGTTTTAACAGAATAAAATAATTAAGCATAGAAATAATTGGCACGAGCTGAGAAATTAGTAGGTGGATTAGGATCAGAGAGTCAAAGATGGTTAGTATCAGTGGAGAAATTAGAAGAAGATTTGAAAAATTTAACAGGAAATATAATGTTATCTGCTGCATTTGTAGCTTATTTAGGACCATTTACAGCTGGTTATAGAACAGAACTGATAAATAAATGGATTAAATAATTCTTGGATAAATAAATTCCAACAAGCAAAGATTATGCTTTGGATAGAATATTATCAGATGAGAATCAAATTAGAGAGTGGTAAGATTATGATTTACCAGCTGATAAACTTTCAACAGAAAATGGAATTCTTATATTCAATACAAGAAGATGGCCATTAATCATAGATCCTTAAAATTAAGCAAATTCTTGGATAAGAAAATTATAAGGTGGAAATAATTTATAGATTGGTAAATTATCAGAAAGTAGTTTTGTAAAGGTGTTAGAGAATTGTATAAGATTTGGTTAACCATTTTTATTGGAGAATGTAGAAGAAGAATTAGACCCAATGTTAGAACCAGTTTTATTGAAATAAACATTTAAAAAAGGGCCATAAGTGTTATTAAAATTAGGAGATTAAGACATTCCATTCCATAATGATTTTAAACTATATATTACAACAAAATTACCAAATCCTCATTATTTACCTGAATTAAGTATAAAAGTAACAATAATAAACTTTACTGTAACAATGGTGGGATTAGAAGATTAACTTTTGGCTGATGTTGTTAGATATGAAAGATTAGACTTGGAAGAGAAGAGAATTGCTTTAATGATGTAAATTTCATAAGATAAAAAACAATTATAAGATTTAGAAAATAAGATTCTTTAATTAATTGGGGAAGTACAAGGTAGAATACTTGAAGATGAAGAGTTAATTTTAACTTTAGATGCGAGTAAAGTTACATCAGATACAGTAAATAAGAGAATGAAACAAAGTAAAATTACATAAGAGGAAATTTCAAAGACTAGAGAGAGTTATAGAATTGTGGCTAGAAGAGGTTCTGTATTGTACTTTGCAATTGCAGATTTAGCATTAATTGATCCTATGTATCAATATAGTTTAGAATTTTTCATAAGACTATTTAAACGTAGAATGGAAATGTCTGAATAATCTGACATATTAGATGTAAGATTGAATATATTGATAAATGATATTACAATAAATTTCTATAAAAATATATGTAGAGGACTATTTGAGAAAGATAAATTATTATATTCATTTTTGATAACAGTAAAAATAGAGCTAAATGAGGGTTAAATAGAAGAAAAAGATTGGAATTTCTTATTAAGAGGTAGTTCTACACCTCCTGAACCCAGTGATATTCAAATGCCAAATTATTTACATGAAACTTAATGGTAAAATTTATTGAGTTTATCATAATCTGATGAGAAATATCAGAATTTATTATAATCATTCGTGGATAGTGCTGATATATATTAGAATATAATTGAAAGTGAGTTACCATTTGAAATAGAATTGCCTTCAGTATTATCTAATTTATCTTCATTTTAAAAATTATTACTTGTAAAATAACTTAGAGAAGAGAAATTATTATAAGGAATTAAAATATTCATAGAAGGAAATTTAGGAAGATAATTCATTGAATCACCGATGTTTGATTTAAAAGCTGCTTTTGATGATAGTTCAAGTACAAGTGCTATTATATTTATACTATCACCTGGTGCTGATCCAATGTCTTATTTATTTGAACTAGCAAAAAATTCAGGTATGATGGATAAATTGAAAATATTGAGTTTAGGTTAAGGACAAGGAGAAAAAGCAAAAGAGAACATATTATCTGGTAGAAGAAATGGAGACTGGATTTGTTTATAAAATTGTCATTTAGCTGTAAGTTGGCTATAAACTCTTGAAAGAATTTAAGAATAATAGGTTGAAAGTGAGATTAATCCTTAATATAGATTATGGCTTACTAGTATGCCAAGTAATAAATTCCCTGTTCCTGTATTATAGAATGGTATCAAATTAACTAATGAACCACCTAAAGGATTAAAAGCTAATTTATAAAGAACTTATAATGAAATCAAAGAAGAAATATATAATAGTAGTAGTAAACCAAGAGAATTTTAAAAATTATTGTTTAGTTTAGCATTTTTCCATGCTATTATATTAGAGAGAAAAAAATTCGGAGCTATTGGATGGAATATTCCTTATGATTGGATGAATAGTGATTTTGAAACTAGTTAAATATAAATGAAGGTAATTTTAATAATAATAAAAAATTTATATTAAAATGATAGATGCACGTTGACGAACAACCAGTGATTCCATATGAAGCACTAAATGCTATTATAGCAGAGATTAATTATGGTGGTAGAGTTACAGATGATAAAGATATGAGATTAATCAAGGCTTTACTATAAAGCTATATTAACCCTTAATTGATGGATAAAACTTATAATTTCTCTCCAAATGGATTATATTTCTCTCCATAAAATCTTAAATTATCCGATGTTTAATAATAAATTTCTAATTTACCTTTAGAAGATGACCCTGAGGTATTTGGATTGAACTATAATGCTAATATTACATGCTAATAAAATATTGTCAAGTAATTAAAATTATTTATAATTTTATTTATAATTTTATATATAATTTTAAATAAAATTTTATAATTTTATATATAATTATATAATTTAAATAATTCAAATAATTTAAATAATTTAAATAATAATTTAAATAATAGAACCTTTATTGAAACATTATAATCAATATCACCTAGAAACGTAGTATCAGGTGGTGATGGTGAGACTCCAGATGAAATAGCATTAAAATTAGCTATACAAATAGAATAATAAATTGCATCTCCTATACAATATAGATAAACCGATAAACCCAGTAGTCTAGAAATATTTAGAAATTAAGAAATAGATAGATTTAATGTTTTGATTAAATGTCTTTAAAAATCATTAGCTGAAATTTAAAAAGCTATTAAAGGACTAGTTGTTATGAGTTAAGAATTAGAATTAATGTATAATAGTTTCTTATCTAATAAAGTACCTGATAATTGGACTAAAGTTTCTTATTTGAGTTTAAAACCATTGGGAAGTTGGATAAAAGATTTCATTGAAAAAGTTGAATTCTTCAAATAATGGGTCATTAAAGGTACCATGGAAAGTTATTTAATTCCTGCTATGTTCTTCCCATAAGTAAATATTTCTTTTAGTAAATTTTTTGTTAAATTTATTTAATTTTTAATTAAATTTATTAAATTATATTATTATTAAATTAATAAAATTTATTAAATTATATTATTAAATTATATTATTATTAAAATAAATAAATTATATTATTAATGAATGATATTATTATCAAATTATAAAATTTATTAATTTTTAATACAATATATATAAACATAATTTATATAAATATAATTTATTTAAACATAATATAAAGGGTTTCAATACTGCAGTAAAATAAGTGTACTCAAGAGAGAAGTAAATTCCAATAGATACATTGATATTTACAACAAAATTGCATAGATATGATTATGACCCAGTAGAATTAGACATAGGAGTAAATTGTCATGGCTTATTTTTATAAGGATGCAGATTTGACGATGATACAATGTAATTGGAAGAATCATATAAAAAGCAATTATTTTCAGCAATTCCTTGTTTTTCGTAATATATATTTTTAACTAATATTTAAATATTAGACTGATTCCAATTGCCAGAAGTGAATATAATCCTGGAAATTGCTATAAATGTCCTTTATATAAAACTAGTTTGAGAAGAGGAGAATTAAGTACTACTGGACATTCCACTAATTTTGTCTTGTATATCGATATCAACACCACTCTTGATCCTTAACATTGGATTAGAAGAGGTGTTGCTTTATTATGCTAACTTGATGATTGAAAAATATTATTATAAATAATATTAATTATTATAAAAATATTATAAATTTTTATAAATATTATAAATTTATGATTGTTGATGAAGATTTATTTTTGGTAAATTAGAATTTTTAAATTAGAGTATTTAAATTGGAATTGTTGGATAAGAAATGTTGGATAAGAAATGTTAGAATTTATTATTTTCAAATGTTTGGTTTTATTATTTATAATATATTTTTAATATATATCTAGTATATATTTTTAAGATATTTTTAATGCAATTTTTAAACGATTAAAAATATATTAAAAATGTATCAAAAATATATCAAAAATATATTAAAAATATATTAAAAATATATTAAAAATAATAAATTTGTTATAAATAATTATCAATCACAATTTAACGATTTACATAAA
>Ga0228633_1000306_pt1 | contig 13631 bp, 12 predicted proteins | sample 41DmetaG_FD_182703 | JGI IMG/M metagenome (GOLD analysis project Ga0228633, IMG submission 182703) | Seawater microbial communities from Monterey Bay, California, United States - 41D | ecosystem: Environmental > Aquatic > Marine > Coastal | place: USA: California | collected 2016-11-13
CAAAATGATATCAACTATTTCTAAATATTACAAATTATTTAATTTTCGGGTTGAATAATTTACCGATAAATCAATAAATTATTAATTATTAATAAATTGATATAATATGAATAAAAATTCAATAATTTACATTGCAATTTTAAATAATAAAGTACATATATAATCTAAAAGGATGAGCCAATATTCCTTTATAATAATAATACAGATTAAAATGAAATAGATTTATAAATGAATATATTATCAATTTTAGATACAATAAATTATAGATTTTTGCAAAACTTATCAGATAAAAATAACCAAAATAATCAATATTTAGGGTTTTTAAATACATTATATTTTCCTGAATATGACTGTGATATATATGGTTATCATACTACAACAAAAACTAAAATATTATTAGTTTTATAAAAATAGAAAATTGAAGATTAAAAGATAAAAAAAGTAATTGTATATAATATAGTTATTTGAGATAATTAGAAAATTTTAATTGGAAAGTATGTCAAATCCATTTAGCTTAGATTTTTAGAGTTTAGATTTAAGTTTTAAAAAGAAAATTGTTAATTTAATTGAGAGTTTATGAAATTATATATATTTTGATAAATAATATAATTATCGATTATTAATTAATATTTTAAATATATTTTAAATATATTTTATATATTTTATATTTTATATATTTTAAATATATATATATATTATACATAAAATTTCAATCATTGTATAAGGAGTCTAATATTTATTCATTACTTTTATTTTAATTTTACAATTCAATCATATCATTAATACTAATCTGACTTGCATTTAAATCGATCTAAATATCAACATCTTCATATTTCTTTTAGAAGAATTATTTCCTAATAAAATGTTTGCCTTAATAACTCATATAAATAAAGTAGACAATAAAAATAAAAAGCCATATTTTTTAGCTTTATTTAATGTAATATTTTAATTTGATATCATATAATTCACTAAATCCAATTAATTTTTGATTATTTATTAATATAACTTTATATAATATAATGAAAGCTTCCCCTAATATATACTTTCCACTCTCTTTTATCATAAATTTACATATATCTTAATTGCACTTTTCTATTAATTATTGAAAATTTATTATAAACTAATGATTTTATATTTATATATATAATTATAATTCTTATTATTTCACGTTATTTTTACATATTATTTAATTATTATATTAGCATTAGAATTTTATATTTAATTAATCTAATATCTTGTCTATAATTTTCTTTGGAAATCTAATATATGGCTCATTTATATCCATAATAAAATTTTTATCTTTTATCAACTATATATTATTGAACATAAGATTATTTATTTTAATTTCATCTTTTCTTATCCATCTTGTCTTATTATCTTATTCAAAATTTTACAATTATAACTATTTATTCTTTAAATCTATTTAAAATATTTTCATTTCTTAAGCCAATCCAAAAGTATTACTTTCTTTTTTTGTATATAAAATATTTTCATAATCATATTAAATTAATTTTAATTATGAATTTTATTGTTTATATTTCTTGTTTATATATATATTTTTTTTATTTATATCTAATTTCAAATTTATTGTTTAATCATTTATCTCTCCTTTTATATTATATGTATTATTTATTTTTTCTAATGGAATTGATTAACATTATATATTTATTATCAAAAATAATATTATCATTAAAATTTTATAATATTTTATAATCAATCATTTAACTGAGTTAACAGAGCTGCACCTCTTAATGTCCAGAATTATGGCTTTTAATCAGATGATGGTAAATCTACTGATAATATGAAATTTGTTGATTGACCAGTAGTAGATAGGGTTCCTGCTCTTAATGATGTTTTGTAGAGTGGGCAACTATTTAATATATTAAATGGTTTTTATTTTAAAATTTATAGATAAATTAAATATTTTTAATTATAATTTATAAATAAATTATAAATATTTTAAATAATTTACTAAATTATTTTAAATAATAATTAATAAATAATATTTTTATTTTCAATAAAAATATCTTACATATAATCCTCATTTTTTTGTGTATATGCATTAGTAGGAATAAAATAAATTACAGGCATTTATATATTCATTTCGCCTGGTTTTTAATCGATTAATGTTTTCGATTTTCTATTCCAGCTAGCACCTTCTAAGTACATCCCATAAATTTAAACACCATCAGTGGGTTTAGTGACTATTTAAGTATTGCTCTATTCTAATATTTTAAAAGCAAAATTTAATTAGTCAATAGGAATTTTATATTTTCTAGCATGAGTCTACAAAACACCAGTTAAAAATCCTTAAGGGAAATAAAAACCAGAAATCCAATAGCACGTAGGATTGCCATTTTTAAGCCAAGTTTCCATAGATAATACACGATCATTTAAATCACGTATCCATGATGCTAATGGTTTAAGAGATGGATATGCTACAACTACCCATGATATTGGTACTTAATTATTCATTAAAGAGTAATACCTAATAATTATATTGAATTTAAATATTTTACATTGAATCTAATTCTTAACTCATAACTACTAATCCTTAAATAGCATTTATCAGACTTTAACATAAATTTCTCATTTTTCCTAATAATGTGTTAAATCTAGCCATTTCTTATAAAAGGACAGTTGATAAACTCGGGATTAAACCTTAATCATTAACTATAAATAGATCTTAAAATCCTTCTTCTTTATTTAAATCATTTGGAATTTGTGTTATTATATTCTCAGCTAATTCTTATACGATTTAATCAGGGGATTTTCCTGTTGAACTATTATTATTAAAGGTTATAACAATAATAATATATTACCTTGATGTTAATCTTGGTTAAATTGATAAAATTGTGGTCATCATTCTTTCAGACTCTTATGATTAGAAATTTATATTAGCATTTTCATGCATTCCAAATACCTCAGGATCATCTCTAATTGGTAGTTTTTCAATATAATCTTTATATGATTAAACATTCCCTAACTACGGTATGTAATAAATTTATGAATTTGAGAATCTACAAATTTAATATGTTGAAATATGTTAAATTATATTAATAAAATTTTAATATAATAATATAATATTAAATAATTATATAATTATATTAATTTGTTAATATAATAAAATATTCTTAAATTTATATATATTTATACTAATAGGTATTATTATCCAATATCTTAGGTATATAGAAATTCTATAAAATACTCAACAAACATCTTCTGTCCCAATCATCTGTAACTCTACCTCCATAATTAATATGTCCAGTTACATAAACTAGAGCATCCCACGGAGTATTATCTTATTCATTCAAAAGCATATTTATAACAGTTTTAGTAGTATCTAAATCACTATCATTAAACTCATATCTAATATTCCATCCTAATGGTCCAAATTTACGTCTTTCTTATACCAAACAATGGAAAAAACACGTTCCTAATATCAATTTATGGAAAATATCTGTTTGTTTACAACTATCTAAATAATCATCAGTAATTGTATTTATGCTTCTTTTTAAATTAGCTTTCATTCCTCTTGGAGGCTCAGTTGTCAATTTTATACCATTTTATAAAATACTTACAGGGAAATAAACAGCTGGCATTGATGTTAAAAATAATCTGAAATTTTCATTTATTGATTCATGTTTTTCAGAAATTTCTTCTAAAATTAGCTCTAAATCCGGCATAAATGTTTTTGCCAAATGACAATTTTACAATAATACCCAATTTCCTAATTTTTTTGCATTTTCTATCAATAAACTTGCTACTTTTCCCTATCCTTAACCTAAACTTATAGGGAATAAATTTTCACTACAGTTTTGATCTTTTGCAAAATTGATAACTTATTATGTTGGATCAGCCCCACTAGACAATACAAAAATAATAGGAGTTTTAACATCAGAATCCTCATATATTTCTTGCATTTTAATTTGTGGTATTTCAAGATAAAAACTCCCAATTTTATCTTATACATAATTACTGAATCCAAACATGAGTTTTTCAGATTTGAATATTTTGATAATCAATAATTTATCAAAAAGATCAAAAACATCATTTTAAAATGGTATTTTTTCATTTAATGGATCATCACACTATTAAAATTTCACCCAAACATTCCAATTTTTACAAATATGATCACTTAATTATTTATATTTTTCAAAGTTTTATGATAAATACAACACTAAATCCCAACTTAATTCTGATAATGTATTAATATCTGGATTTTATAAAGCATCTTCTCTATTTATAATACCAGACCCTCTTAAAAAAACACCCCATAATTCTTCACTTATATTTTATTTCTATCTTTATATACTTGTTGCTATTAAGAAACTAAATATTAGTTTATGTGCTTCGAATAAACCACGACATACATTGGTATAAATTATTTTTGTTATATTATTTATTAAATTGTTTATTCTTATTTATTATTCATCTGAATCTTCAGATTACTACATTGCTTGATTAAAGAGTCTTTTTACGTATTATAACGAATATTAATACATTGGGTCAATAATTGATAATTCTTTTATTACAAAGAAAAGAATTGCTCCTCTGATTGATACGTCTTTATATCCGTTTCTAGTTTGGTCTATTTTTTACTCTAAAATTGTTGATTCTTCTATTTTTATTTTTATTTCTTCAGATGTCATTTTTGAACTTTCTAATGTTTGAATTAAGTCAACATCGTCTAACAGTGTTTCTGGTTAACTATCATTTAACATTTATAAAATAGTCTTTTCGCAATCTGTTATTTTTTTACGATAATTTGCCAAATTTACTATATTATCATCACGTTATTTTTCTATTATTGGCTCCTAATTTTTCACAACATCAGCAAGGAGTTAGTCTTCTAGACCATCGAAGTTTACTGTGAAATTTATAATTGAAACCTTTTATATAATGATTTTAAATATAATAATATAATAATTTTAAATAATTTTAAATAATTTTACATAATTTAACATAATAATTTAAAATATAATTATTTAATATAAAAATACCTTTATGAATATTTCAGGTAAATAATTAGGATTTGGTAATTTTGTTGTAATATATAGTCTAAAATTACTATCAAAATCAATATCTTTATCAGCAAAACGTATTAAAATTCGACCATTTAAATTTTATACAGATTTATTCAAAATGCTATCTAATAATGGGTCTAATTATTCTCCTACATCTTATATTAAAACTGGATATCCTTAATTTAAGCATAATATCATATCATTTTAGAATTTAGGATCTTTAAGATTCATAATTCTTATATTATTCTTTGCCTCTGTATTTTTAATCCATTTATTAGCTTAGAATTATGGATCTATCATTAAAGGCCATCTTATTCCTATCATTGCATAAATAGAATTTTCTTATGAAACAATATCAGATGGTAAACCGTAGAGCATCCAGTCACGAATTACTACAGGGTCTCCCATTGTTCTAAAATTATATATTTTTAGATTTAATTAATTTTAATTAGTTTAAAAGCATTTTAATTAGTTTAAAAGCATTTTAATTAGTTTTAATTAATTTTAATTAATTTTAATTTATTAAAAAACATTTAAAACATAAAAATTTTAAATTATTTTATTTGTTTCAACTTTTATTTAAATTGATTTAAATATTAAACAAAATATATTACTTTAATAAACTGAAATTTTCAGAAATAGAAATTTCTTTTTCTTGAATCAATTATAACCAATCTTATGTCATTTATTAACGATATGAGCCTATAAATGGGCCACAATATGATATACATGCAGATGATAAGAAAACATCGCCTATATTTATAATCTATTTTACCTATTGAATTTATAATTTATTATTTCAATATTTCTACTGTTTAAACCCATCTTTTTCCTTCTTCAAATAGTAAGGTTGTTAATTTTTCAGCTCGAATCAATCTATTTTTTGTCAATTCAGCTAATGTTTCAGTATCTAGTTATTTTTTAACACATTCATCAGATTCTCTTTTTAATTTTGCCACATTTTCCTTCACTTGAATTAATATATTTAAATATACCTTCATTTAGATCATCCATTTTTTATTTCAAACTATCATTTGCAATTTTCAATTTAGCCTCTAATTATTTCACCATTTCTTGTTTCGGTCCTACTTTTTTTTTTACTGCTGAATAAGTATTCATGGCTAAACACCAAACGCATAAATCTTTGGCAGCGGGTGCTTATTTTTCAACTTTTACGGGGTCAAATAAAGCTTCACTTTTTAATTATTCAAAATATACTTTAAAGCTAAAAACTTTTCAAAATTATTCAAAGTTTTCTCACTTATATGATCTTTATCATATTAAAGTATATCAACTGAGATAAATTTATTAATATCCATTAATAAAAGTTTGGCAGTTGACCAATCATATTTTTTTTAAAAGAATATACAAATTCCTTCCATTACTACTTCTACTATTTTAGGAGGAGCAGGATAAACTCTTAATTACACTAATCCCTTAAATTAAATTAATTTTACCTTTCTATCAATATTTTCTACAGCTAAAAGTGCTTTTTCTAATTCAGGCATAACTTTATTTAATTCTGTTTATGCTTCATCTGCTATGTATTATATTTCCTTTTATTTTAAATTAAATTTAAATTATATAAATTTATATTAATTTTTATAAATTTATATAAATTTATATAAGTAATATGAATTTTATTACATATGCTTATTTAGAAACGATATCAGCTTCTCCTTAAACAACTATTTCTTTTTCAAAAGCATATTTGCTGTCAGCTTCAACTTAGATTAGAGCAGTTTGCACTAATTTAGATTATATAATTAATTAAGGTTAAAGCTCAGTTAAATCAATTTTTAATTATGCTACTTATGAATTAGCTTGATCTAGTTTAGTCAAACCATTAGATAAACGATTTAAATTACTTTACCTATATTAAAATAGTAAAATTATATAAAAAATATATACAATTCTTCATTTTTCATATCAAAGGCCTTATGATACAATTTAATGAAATCTAAGAAACTTTTTGGTGTATTATATACTTTTCTTTTAAATTGATTGAATAATTTATCAGCCATAATACTACTTTATAAATGTATATCTTTGCATATTTTTGATAATCCAATTCTATAATTATCATTTGGGAAATTAAAATCTCTTAATAGTTAGGCAGACACCGATATTAATGCATCTTCCGGCCATGCAGCAAACCAATCTAAAGTAGAACAGTCTACTAATGATGGGAATTATCTGCATCTTATTCTTAGATAATCACCAACTGGAGACATGCATAGCACTAAATGCAATTTATTACGTACTCTTTCAACAAATGTTTAATATATAACGTCAGGCTCATCTTTTATATATTATTATTTATAAATATATTCAAAATTATTGTAAATTTTAATAAATTTTAATAAATTTTAATAAATTTTAATAAATTTTAATAAATTTTAATAAATTTTAATAAATTTTAATAAATTTTAATAAATTTTAATAAATTTTAATAAATTTTGATAAATTTTGATAAATTTTAATAAATTTTAATAAATTTTAATAAATTTTAATAAATTTTAATAAATTTTAATAAATTTTAATAAATTTTAATAAATTTTAATAAATTTTAATAAATTTTGATAAATTTTAATAAATTTTAATAAATTTTGATAAATTTTAATAAATTTTAATAAATTTTAATAAATTTTAATAAATTTTAATAAATTTTAATAAATTTTAATAAATTTTAATAAATTTTAATAAATTTTAATAAATTTTAAAATCAAAATCTAATAATATATTAATTTTGATATAAAATTACCAACTCTCCCCAATTTCTCATTATATTATCTACAATCATCTAAAATTTTTTTTTTATCTTCAGGTTCCCATAAATTTGGAACTTCCCCTGAATTCAACAAACTATTTATATCCTCTAAAAAGCTTTCATTAACAATTTATGTATCAGTGAATAAAAAGGTGCATTCTTTTCCTTTAACACCAGTTAATAATTTCAATGATCTAATAAAATCTCTAAAACTCTCATTATTATATCCTTTAACAATTTCAATTGATTTATTTTCAAAATCCAAAATAAAACTTGCTAATTTAGTCAAACTTTATTTTCCACTACCACCAACTCCAATTAACATTACACTTCCTCTTGGCTATCTCAACACTCTAGCAATTCTTAAAATATGTTCGATCGCTTCATCAAAGAATATCAATTTAGCTGAGCTATTATATTATAAGAATTCTTCTTGTTAATCATCTAAAACTTTTATTAATTTCACATTATCTTTAATTTCTTCATATTCTCTATATTAATCTAATCTTAAAAAATCACCAAATTTAATGCCATTTGAACCAAATATTGATTCTTTTTCCATTCTTGAATTGAAACCTCTTCCTAAAAGCTCCATTATTAATGATTAAAACCATGTTCTATCCTCAGTATTTATTAATCGATCGTGGAATACGCGCGAGGCTTCATGGATCCAAAGCTTTATAAAAGTGTCAGGTTCTCTTATAGCCTAATCATAAATTGATACATAAATATAATAAATATAAAATAAATATAATAAATATAAAATAAATATAATAAATATAAAATGAATATAATAAATATAATAAATTAAAAAAATTACATTAGACTTAACCATCAACATTCCTTAGAAAACTTTGCTTACATCTCTTAAATTGAAAGTATAGTGAAATTTGCTTGGAATTGGTAATTTTTCTTTTAATATTCTTTCATATATTTCAATAGTGCATTTTGTTACACTCTCTGATAGTCTTTTTATTTATTCACCAAATCCTACAGATAAAAATCCACTCATTATTGAATCAAATATTTTGAAAAGCATTTTTTAATTTGGTTATGGCTAACATAAAACATTAAAATGTCTTGTAAATCTCTATGTTAATTCGTTTCTACCACCTCCTGGTGGGGCAGAACAGGCTAAAATCATAGTATTTTCAATCCATTTCCAATATCTTTCTTTTCTATCATAAACACCACCTTTATCAATTAACAGTCTTAACATTTCGATTGGAGGTTATGCACCATATTCTTCTACTGTTGGCATATTTATATCATCTATAAAAATGGCCACCTATAAATATTAAAATATTGATTATAAATTATTACTTTTTTTCCTGGTCTAGCTCCATAATTAAATTATTTATTTTTTTATAATTTGCTTTCTATTGTCATTTATGTAACATAACTACTTGTTTATGCAGAAAATATTATATTTACAGGATCTATTAATCTAGGTTCTTTTATTTTTCTTAATAGAGAAGATATCATAACAGATTTTCCTGTTCCAGAGGGTCCAGTCATATAGACCATTTTTTAACTGTCTAGTAAAATTTCTGTCACATATTAATATCGAATTGTATCTATAGTTGGTACAATTAAATCGAAATATGGAAGGTCTTTATCATAACTTTTTAGATTATTTTTATTAATTAAATTATATTATATTAAATTGAATTATATAAAATTAAATCAAATTATACTGTAAAGAATTAAATAAAATTAAATAGAATTATTTTAAATAAAACTAAATTATTTTAAATTATACTAAATTATACTAAATTATATTATCTAAAATTATATTATTTTAAATACATAAATTCGGGGGATTAATTCATCCAAGATTAGAAAGAAATTTCAACAGGATCGATATAAAATCCATAAACTGTATCACTATGTGGAATATTAACATTATAAAAAGTTTTCCTAATTAAAGCATCAAAAGCATCTTAAAACTTTTCATAAAAAGTGGTTCCAAGAGCCCATATTAGTGAAAAAACAAAACATAAAGTATAATATTTTTTTTATTTATCTTATGATTCTTAATTAAATCCAAAACTTGGTTTAAGAACACATTCCATAAGATTACACATTGATGTTAATAATTATAGATTTGATGTTACTATAGGCTCACTAAAAGATGTTCTGATTTTATCTAAGAATATGTCTATGGATTCAAGGAATAAAGATTAAATGTATTCATGCCATTTCTTTATATTTATTTATATTTTTATGAATTTATATTTTCATATTTATTTATATTTTTTTATTTATTTATATTTTTTTATTTATTTATATTTTTTTATTTATTTATATTTTTTTATTTATTTATATTTTTTTATTTATTTATATTTTTAAATTTAATTATATTTTTATATTTTTTTATATTTTTATAAATCTATATTTTTATATTTATATCTTTATAAATCTATATTTTTATAAATTTATAATTAAAAATTAAGCAAATAAATTTATAATTAAAAATTAAGCAAATAAATTTGTAAATAAATAAATTTGTAAATAAATAAATATACGATAAATAAACAAATAAATAAACAAATAAATAAATAAATAAACAAATAAATATATTACCTCTGAAAAATTCTTAACAATCCAACACTAAACATAAGGTTACCATCCTAATTCATCAGATGTCAAATATACCATACCACATCTACTGACAGTAGCTGGACTTGCAACCGATAAATCTTAAACTTCAAATAACATTTTCATTTCATGTCTTAATTTTATTCTTTATCCATTTGCTAAACATAACATCATATTATCATCCAAAACAGTATTCATATTTTCAATCCATAATGCATCTACGGGCCCGTCAAATACAACCCATTTAGAATCTGGAGTTTCTGTCATAGCTAATTCTCTCATTATTTATGAAGCTAGTCCATCTTACCATTCTTATGTGAAAAGATTCACTTCACCATACAGTTCACCCATTTTTATTGACTTTGGGTTCAAAATGTATGTGTGTACAATTTAGAAATCATTGTCTTATGGATTCTATATATATAAAAAGATAAATTTAAAAAAGATTAATTTAAAAAAATTAATTTAAAAAGATTAAAAAAATACATTTTTTTTGATATTTGTCATACTGTGTTTTAAAATCTCAAAAGTTGTGGTTTTACCACTATTAGTATTACCTACTAACATAACACCAAATCTGACTTGAAATGTTTCATACAATTACATAATTTTAATCAATTAATTTTCATTTTTATAATAATTTAATTCCTATATTGTTTTTTATATCTGTGAAACCAATATTTAATTTTAACTTTCTTCTATTTACACTCCAGGAAATAAATCTTAAACTAATGCATTAAATAATGGTAAATCATCTTTGATAAATTTAGGTATATTTGAGTCTCTCATTGCTCTAATCAATATAATATCTTCTTTCATTTATATATTATTTCTTTTTATGCTACCTTATTTATTAGAAATAATTATAATAAATTACCTGCCATCACTAATACAGATTTAATGGCCCTCATACCAAAATCATAATGCTTTTATTAAGATAGTTATTCAGATGATAATTTATACAATTATACCATTTTTTTCGATAAAGGTTTCGCACTCTCAAAACCTTCTGCAAATAACATAATTTATGCAATTAATGCATAATCTGGAATCATCATAGACACTGGTCTGAATAATACTTTAAGATTATCAGGAAGTTCAGTTCTTCCGGCATATCCAGGGTTCATTGTAATGAAAACTCCAACTGATTCTTTTAAGAAAATTTCTTAGTCCATGAAAAGGAATCTTTTTTTAAAATTAAAAAATTACTATTTATCTCCTCTTATCAAAGCTTATCTAATTTATAGCAATTATTGAGCAACAACTGATAACACTTCAATATCAATTCTATTGAACTCATCTAAACAAGTCCATGCACCTTATTAGGCTAGTCCTGTGAATAATCTACCCATCATTCTATATTCAATTTAATCAGAGCAATTAAATACAACACATAACATTCCTAAAGATTTTGCCAAATCTTTTGTAGATTCTGTCTTACCAGTCCCTGCGGGTCCTGCTGGTGCTGCTCCTAATTTAATGTTTAATGCTCCTGTAATTGTCATCCAACATCTATCTGTTAAATTTGTTATGACCAAACGAGACGTTGCCCCCATATATTCATAACCATATCTCATTACACTATTTACCTATTTTACAACAATATTGTCTATTGTTTCATCCCAATAATATCTAAAAATTATAATAAATACCTTAATTGTTGTAACCATTTAAAATCTTAAGATGATGTAACATTTTCTTCAACTAAAGTATCTATTATATCCCTTGCGTGAACATCAATTGTAATCAAAGCAACAATAATCTTATGTTATATTGATTTTAATCCTGATCTTACATGTTCTGTTAATTATTCCAATTAGAAATAGTTTACATTTTACCAATCATACATAGAATTTGGGTTATCGCATAAATTTGATAAATATGCTTCTGTTTGTGAAGACCAATAAATTTGACCTTTTATATAATATGTATTAATTAATATATTTCGAATTAAATGTTTAAAAAAATATACTTTAAATGATAAATATTCAATAATATATTTAATAGTATGTTTAATTATATATATTTAATAATATATTCAATATATATATTAAATAATATATATATGTTAATATAAATGTATTAAATAATATTTTAATTAAATAATATATTTAATATATTATACCTATTGTACTAACAATTTGACCTGGATGCTCTAAAACCCATTATTTTCTTTCTTTCTATTCATAATCTTATTTTCCAATACGCATTCTTCTTTATAACGTTTCGATCATGCTATCTTAAACCAAATTTAGCCAAACTTCAATATCTTAACCTTTAGTTTAAATTCCTTTATAAATTGGTACATTTTCTCCTTCTCCACTAATCATACCTTCTACAGTGGTGCTATTTTATTCTGGTCCAAAATCTAATTTATTTATATTATCAAAGCATTTTTTAATATGTTTATTAACAGCTACTATATCGTTAGATTTGGCTAATATTTCTAATAGTTCATCATTAGATAAGAAATAAAATCTTGGAAATGATCCTCTTTTTTCTTCTAAATAGTTTTCTAATGCTTTTTATATTTAAGCTAATGTTTCTTTATGATTTTTAAATTAAACACCGACACCAGATGAAACATTAGTCATTTTTGATATATTTTTATTTGTAAAAGTTTTTCTCATTGTTTATTTAAAATATATGTCAACTTTCTCAAATTGAGAAGATTCAGACTATAGTTTTTTTTTAATATCACCATTATTAAATATATTTTCTAAATATGTCCAATTTTTTTAACAAGCTAACCAATCATCTATTGTTTCTTATGCATACATTATTTCTTTTTAAAGTTTGTCTACACGGTTACGGGCATTTTTTAAATAACGTGATCCTATTATTATTTTTATTTATTATAATGATTTTACCTAATATATTATTCAAATCAGCACAACATTCATCAAGCATAGCAAAAAGTTCTTCTACTTCATAGATCACATATACGTCTTTCATAGCCTTTATAATTTTTGAATTTAAATTTAATATATTAATAAATATTAATAGAAATTAATAAATATTAATAGATATTAATAAATATAAATAAATATTAAAAATATTAAGCATACCGCCACTTCCTATTTATAAGGCTCAACTACAAATAATTATGCCTTCCAAAATATTTCAATTTTTTCAAATTATTACTCTAGCAAAGCTTCTTATGTAGCTTATGTGCTAACTTCTTATATTTTTTATTAATGTTATTACGCTCCTAATTTAATTAAGCTTTCCTG
>Ga0228633_1000310_pt1 | contig 13587 bp, 16 predicted proteins | sample 41DmetaG_FD_182703 | JGI IMG/M metagenome (GOLD analysis project Ga0228633, IMG submission 182703) | Seawater microbial communities from Monterey Bay, California, United States - 41D | ecosystem: Environmental > Aquatic > Marine > Coastal | place: USA: California | collected 2016-11-13
TCGACATAATCATCGACTGGATTCATAACGATATCTTCTGCTGTACCAGTTTGAACTAATCTTCCATCCCTCATAATTGCTATTCTATCTCCAATTCTAACTGCTTCATCTAAATCATGAGTGATAAATACTGTTGTTTTTTTTAAAATTTTAGAAAGCTTTATGAATTCATCCTGTAACTGTCTACGTATTAATGGATCAAGAGCACTAAATGGTTCGTCCATTAATAAAACATCTGGATTTGCTGCCAGGGCCCTAGCTAATCCAACACGTTGCTGCATCCCACCAGATAATTCATGCGCATATTTTGATCCCCAAGCTCCAAGCTCAACAATATCTAAAATTGCTGCTGCTTGTCGCATACGTTCATTTTTGCTTATTTTGCGAATTTCTAATGGCATTGCAACGTTATCCAAAACAGATCTATGCGGCATAAGAGCAAAGTTTTGAAATACCATACCAATTTTTTGATTCCTGAATTTTTGAAGATCCTGCGTCCCCAAACTCATAACATCAGTGCCTTCAATCAATATTTGACCATCAGTTGGTTCTAATAATCTATTAAAATGCCTAACCAATGTGGATTTACCACTACCAGAAAGACCCATAATACAAAATATTTCGCCTCTATTAACAGATAGACTTACATCAGCTACACCAACTACAGCATTGTATTTGCTTAATACTTCAGCTTTACTAAGTCCATCATCCCGTATTGCTCGAAGTGCTTCTTCTGGGCGGTAACCAAAGATTTTCCATACATTGGAAATTTCAATTACTTTATCGTTATTCATAATTTGATGGTACTCCATAACATGGTTTGATACCGATGTTTATTTGTTTGATGGCTCCAAACTATTGGAACCATCATTTTTAAATTATTTATTTAATAATTAAAGTCCTAACCAAGCATCAACACGACTAGGATTTGCCTCTACCCACTCTTTAGCAAATTCTGCAGGATCACGACCGTTACCACTAATTTCAAATGCAAAGTTACTTACGTCATCAGCAGTTACTGAAAAGCGTTCAAAAAATTCTGCGATTGCAGGTGAACGATCAGGTAAAGACTTTGAGTAAGCAATTTGAACTTTTTTCAAAGCATCTTTTGTGCTTACACTTGATTTTTCATACCAATCAGCATCATCAGATGGTTGAACCATTATATATTTAGCTGCGTCATAAGTTGGCTCACTTAACATTACCACATCAAACATGAACCAAACCGCATGGGGTTTGTAGCAATAAAAAGCATAACCCTCGCCTTTTGCTATTGAATCTTTGATCCTAGCAGTCTTAACACTTTCCTCAGCCCTAATTGGCTCAATAAAGTCTAAAAGCCCATAATCACGCACCTTAACTTCATTTACGTTAGCTGATGCCCAACCTGGCGCACCAATCCACATTTCTCCTTTTCCATTTCCATCACTATCCATTAGCGCCGCAACATCAGGGCGACCTAAATCAGCAATATCAGTGATGTTATTTGCTTCCGCAAAATCTTTTGAAACACAAAAACCTTGATTTCCCTCATATGGCTGTTGGTTTAATACAACAGTGCCTGCACCATCTACATATTTTTTTGTGAAACTCTCTTGATTTGGCAACCAAACGTCAGGATGTACATCAATATCACCTTTACCTTGATCCATACCTTGGAAAATTGTTGCATTGTTTCCTGGTACATAATCAACTGTACCACCTATTCGCATTTCAACAACTGCACCTAATAAGTGAGCCATTGCTTGTGCTCCAGTCCAAGATGGCACACCAATTTTTACATCTTCAGCAAGAGCAGGAATACTCATAGCTGTAAGAAGTGATGCTGTTATTAGTGATTTTTTTATTAACATATTCTTTTTCTCCTAGTTAAGTTTTCAGTTTTAGTTAGTGAATTAATTTGTGTATCCAGGTAGCTCAAATGTTTCTGGATATCCAAATAGTGCGGCGCTACCGCCTGTATGCAGGAACACAACATTATCCATTCCTGTAAAATAACCCCTATTAATCTGATCAATTAAGCCATCTAAACCTTTCCCTGAATATACAGGATCGAAAAGTAAACCTTCAGACTGAGCTAATAATTTTACTGCTTTTATCATGCCATCTGTTGGTAATCCGTAACCAGCTCCAACATAATCACAAATTGCTCGTACTTTTTCACGTTCAATTTTTATGCCAGTTCCTAAATAATCCGCGGTTTTTTGCGCCAACTCAAAGACCATTTGCTCTTGCTTATCCTTTGGAGCCCTTACACCAATTCCTAATAAATGAATGTCACTTTGAATAGCAGCAAGTCCAGCGACCAATCCAGCCTGAGTACCAGCACTTCCTGTTGCATGAACAAGTGCGTCAATTTTTAAACCAATTTCTGAAGCTTGTTCAGTTAACTCTCTGGCACAGTTTACATATCCAAGTGCACCGATTGGATTTGAACCACCACCTGGGATTATGTATGGTTTTTTATCTTTTTCAATTAGAGCGTCAGCAAAGTCTTGCATCTCTAAATTCATATCACTACCGCCACTTCGTTTTGAAACTGAGGCACCATGCAAACGATCAAGTAAAACATTTCCATTTAGAATATAATTATTGTCATTTGATCCTGTCCTATCCTCTAAAAGGATGTGACATTCCATACCAAGTTTGGCAGCAGCAGCAGTTGTTTGTCTTGCATGATTAGATTGTGTTGCACCTTGAGTAATAATAGTATCTGCACCCTTCGAAAGAGCATCAGCCATTAAAAATTCAAGTTTGCGTGTTTTGTTACCACCAGAGGATAATCCTGTACAGTCATCACGCTTTACCCACAAACGTGGGCCTCCTAGTTTTTCACTCAATCTATCCATTGGTTCTAATGGAGTGGGTAAATGACCAAGTCTTACTTTTGGAAACTTTGCTAATGTTAGTGATAAATCCTTACATAAACTTTGTTCCATTTCAGGTGATAATGACATTTCAAGTTCATTTATTTGAGTTGCACTGGTCACAAGATTAATTCCTTCAATATGATTCACTAATACTATTGCAAATACTAAAAGATAAAAATAATGCTTTATTGTTGGTCTACCCATACTTATTGTATTGGCAGGAGAATCTACATGGATATGAATTGGTTAGATGATGTCTTAATTCTTTTAGAAGAAGGCAACATGACACGTGCTGCAGCTCGTAGAAATATTACACAGCCTGCATTTTCAAGGCGCATAAGAAGCTTTGAAGATTGGCTTGGGGTTAATGTATTGGATCGTGGCACTAATAAAATTGATATCAGTCCAAATTTGCACTCTAATGAGACTGAAATAAGAGCCTTGGTGGCCAGAATAAATGAACTTAAGGGTAAATTAGCACATTTTGACCCTGAAAGTACAACAGTCACTATTGCAGCCCAACACTCACCAATTTTTACCACATTTCCTGATATGTCACTGCATGCTAAAAAACACTTTCCATCCCTAAAATTCCGCCTAAGAGCTGCCAATTTAAGAGATTGTGTAACAATGTTTCTTCGAGGTGATGCAAGCATGTTATTATGTTATGAGTCAAATAAAGTGGGGTCACTTCCATTCGGCAATACCATTAAACGTGAATTATGGGGAAATGATTATTTAGTACCAGTGGTAGGAGGGAAATTAAGATTTTCAGTAAAAGATAATGGATTAATACCATTAGATACGCCCTCTATAGCTTATCCTGAAGATAGTTATTTTGGACAAGTTTTAAGTTCAAACAATAGAAACTTTGGAACACCTAATCTAAGTAAATCACCAGTTTGCGAAACTGCATTTTCAAATGGAATGAAAGAAATGGTTACAAAAGGTATTGGAGTTGGCTGGTTGCCAGTAAGCATGATACATAGGGAACTTGAAAATGGGCAACTTATATCACTATCAAATTCTTATGGAAAAGAATTGCTAGAGGTAGCCATTTATGCAGATACAAAGGACGTAATGTCCTTATCATTATTAGATATTTGGGGATTCAGGCAGCGCATATCCAGTAAATTGATTTAAATAAATAATATCAACTAAACTGGAAAGAACACAAAACTGTCGTTTTATGAATTTTAATATAAATGAAATATATCTACTTAGCTTCAAAACTTAGTGGAATATAAAATGAAAACTGTAGATATTATTAAGTGGATTGCTACGGCAATACAATTGATAGGTTATGGATTAACTGGCTTGAATATTGTACCTTGGAATGTTTTTGCATTCTTTATTGGCATCTTACTTTGGTTCTTAGTTGGTTATTTGTGGAAAGACAGAGCAATTATGGTTGTTCATGTTGGTGCATTTATAGCCATTCTAGCAGGTTATTTAAGCTCATAAATAAATAATTAATAATATAATTCAATTACATACGATCTGTTGGTAACGCTGTAGTATCTTTTATATCATCCATAACGAAACTTGCAGAAATATCAGAAATAGAAATTTTACTAATTAAATTTTGATAAAATTTATCATAATCACTCACATCCTTAACACGTACTCGTAGGATATAATCTAGATCTCCAGCCATTCGATGCGCCCCTATAATCTCAGGAAAATTTGAAACAACACTTTCGAATTTCTTTGCCCAATCCGACTCATGTGAATTAGTTTTTATCATTACAAAAATTGATAAGCCTAAATTAACAGATCTAGGCTCCACTAACGCCACACGACCTTTAATTATACCCTCACTCTCCATTCGCCTTATTCTACGCCAACAAGCATTTCTGGATAAACTAACTTTTTCAGAAATTTCATCCATACTTAAAGATGAATCAATCTGCAAAATTCTTAATATTTTTTGATCTATTTTATCTGAATAATTTTCCATAAATGGGATGATATCCTAATAATATGATATTTGAAAGGATATATGGGATAATTTTTTTGTTTTTTTACTATATAATAAATTAATTACTATTCAAAGTTACCAATGGAGAGCAGGATGCAAAATTTTGAAAATAACAATCAAAGTATAACAAAGAAATCACAATTAAAGATTGTAAGTTTTTTTACAGAACATCCAGAAAGCGTAGGAGAAACATATATACAGCATTTTTCTGTAGCAATTCGGTTTTCCTTAAAGTTGTTTATTTCTTCGATTGCTGCGTTAATTCATGCATTCATTCCCGCATTATTCAAAAAAACAGCAAGTACGCTAATAAAGAATATGTACCGTGAAATGACATCAAGAAAATAATATACTAAAATTATTATTTTTCGTTTTTTTGAACGGCTACAAGTTTACTAAATTGTTTTGCATATCCACCCATACCAAGACCATCAATCCAACGTTTGTGCCTTTCTTCAATTAGGTCCTCAAAAGATACAACTTCATCACTTAGATCAAAGCACCCATCTAATCTTAAAAAATTTTTTGGGTGATCTTGCTTATGTGCACCCAAATCCCATGTATAAAATTCTACATGGCTTGTATTTTCATTTATTTCACCAACACACAGTATGTTGTCTATATACTGTTTTTTCATCTCTATTTTATTCCCAAAATTACATATTTACTCAATATTACATATATGTTTCATTTCTTTACATTAAGTTAATTTTATTAAAGGATAAAAAATATGGCATATGCAAGAATAAATACAATAACTTTTACATCAGAAAAAGCAGCTGATAATTTACAGGAAAATTATGCCTCAACAGCTGTTGAGGGATTTCCAGAAGCTCAGTTACTTGTTGCAGTAAGAACTGGCCCACTGACAGCTTCATTAACATCAATATATGAAGATAAAGCTGCATTCGATAGATCAGCTAATGAACGTTCAGCACGAATGTCAGCTAATGGCCACTTGATGGAAGCAGTCGATGTCCAAGAAGGTGAAGTATATTTATTTCATACAAAATGATTTAAAAAATTAAAAACTTATAAATAGCAAGCTATTAGATACCCAATTATGAGACCTTTAATAAATGCTATCCAAATTATAGCATAATCACTTATGCCAACTCTTTGTTTAAACCAATCAATTTGCCGTTTATGAAATTCTATCATTTTATAACTCCTTTCTTAGCGATACTCATTTAAGAAACAGTCTCCCATTGAGGTGTATTGAATTATATAATCATTACTATCCATTTGTATTTTTTTATAAATACTGGAGCTTTGTTGAATTAATTTACCTGTCGGAAAGTGTTCCATGCATGTAGCTTTAAGTTCAAATTTATTGATTTTAACATGATATAGTCTTAGCCCACTTTTTTCATTTGCAAATGAAGTGTTCGCTAAGCCTAACATGACTATAAAAGAGATTGAAATAATAGATATTTTCTTTTTCATATAACTACGCCCCCAATATTATATATTTACTTAATAACAAGTTAATCTATCATCATGATATAAGCAATTATAAGGAATATTACATGTCAGTAACATGGGAAAAATGGGTTGATGCATGGCGTCAAGGTACAGATAAAAATGACTCAGCACATATTGAAGCACTAATAACAGATGATTTTAATTGGAATACTTCAGATTTTAACAGACAAGATACAATTGACTGGGTAAATACTACAGAATTTAGGGTAGTTGGTGACACAACGACATTATATGAAAATGATGAAGTGATTGTAGGAAGCCACGAAGTTAATAGCGGTAAAAGTCAAGACACCGTCATGGGAATTGCTTACCTTAGAGATGGTAAAGTATTCAAATACAGCCACCAAAGAAAAACTCCCTAAGCGCTGAGATACTAAATGAGACTCTAAACAACCTAATATCTGGAGAAACACTGCACAAACCTACTTTTGCTTAAAAAGGTAAAAGAATTTTAACGTAGGCAAGTGTTCAAAAGGCCGATATTTAAAGATCAGAAAATTAAAGTTAAAAAAGTGGGATTATATACATGGCTCCGACGGTAGGGGTCGAACCTACGACCAATTGATTAACAGTCAACTGCTCTACCACTGAGCTACGTCGGAATACCATGTATGACGTCTCTATAGCTAAGGCTTTTTTATGCGTCCATAGATTTTTTACGATAATCTAAATTTTTTTTAATTTATTTTAATAAATTGTAGGATTTCTTGCGTTTTAACTTATCAATGCGTAGTTTATTTTAATGTCACAAAAATATTGGCCAAAAAACTATCTTCCCAAAAGCTTACTCGGCAGATCTATTTTGATCTTAGCCATTCCAATTTTGTTGATACAAGCAATTATTACAGTAATTTTTATTGATCGCTTGTATGGTGACGTTACAATCAGCAAAACAACGGATATAGCACGTGAATTAAATTTTATTTTAAATTCTCAGATAATTGAAAAAGATTCTTATCCATTGAAATTTATCCATGAAAAGGCGCAACCATTATCAATTACAGTAAATATTGATGCAGATCCCACAGAAATAAAATTTGAACATACTTTTTTTGATATTTCTGGCCGTTACTTAATTAAGGCATTAAAATCTCAAGTAGTTGGATTGAAATCAATAGACTTAAAAACTGACGAATCAAGAATTCAGCTAGTGGTTAATAGGGATAATATTAATTTCATAATAAGTCTTTCCAGAAGGAGAGCTACTGCAGAAAATCCCCATCAATTACTTGTGGCTGGTTTCTTAGCTTCATGCCTCTTTATTGGTATTGCTGTTTTGTTTCTGAAAAACCAAGTGCGGCCAATTAGATTATTAGCAAAGTCTGCAGAATCTTTTGGGAAGGGAGAAAAAATTTCTTTTTCGCCAAGTGGCGCAACAGAGGTTCGCCAAGCGGGTCATGCTTTTATATCAATGCAAGCTAGAATAGAACGCCATTTAGAGCAACGTACAGCTATGCTCTCTTGTGTAAGTCATGATTTGAGAACACCTTTAACTCGCATGAAACTATCCATGAGTCTTATGGAAAAAGATGATCTAGTCGATGATCTAATGGGTGATGTTGAAGAAATGGAAGGTATTGTAAATGAATTTTTAGCATTTTCACGAGGTGATACCGGTGAAGAATTTACAATTATTGATCCAAAGAAATTAATTAAACCATTAATTAAAGAAAGAAAGCGCCTAAATCATAATATATCTCTGGATTTAGATAATATCGGTTCTGATAAAATCAATTTTAAATGCAAATCCTTAGCGATGAGTAGAGCAATAAATAATTTGCTTTCAAATGCTGCAAAATACTCAAATAAAACCTTAGTAACTGTTACATCAACAGAAAAAACTTTATCTTTTATTGTAGAAGATTCGGGAAAAGGAATACCTAAAGAACTACGTTACAAAGCAATAAAACCCTTTGAAAGACTTGATAAATCAAGAAATCAAAACGAAGGTATTGGTGCAGGTTTAGGATTAGCAATAGTTTCAGATATTGCAAGAAGCCATGGTGGTAAATTAATATTAAGTCATAGCAATAGCTTAGGTGGCTTGAAGGCTTAAATACAAATACCTATTTAGAAATTTTTACATATTGAGGCGGTGAGGTATTTGGTATGCCCGGCAGGACTCGAACCTGCGACCAAAGCGTTATGAGCGCTCTGCTCTAACCAACTGAGCTACAGGCCCGCCTGCCCCCAATTACTTAACCAAATCGACCTGGTCAAGCGACAACACCATTTTAATTCTATCTTTAATACTTTAAGGAAAAACTATAGATTCCATGGGGACAACAATGACCAAAAATAATAGCTTAACATATGCAGATGCAGGCGTAGATATTGATGCAGGAAATACATTAGTAGAACAAATAAAACCTGCGGCTAAATCCACAAATCGGCCAGGTGTAATGGATAGCTTGGGCGGTTTTGGCGCAATGTTTGATTTAAAAGCTGCAGGTTTTAAAGATCCAATACTTGTTTCAGCCACAGATGGCGTTGGTACCAAGTTGAGAATAGCAATCGATACACAGAATCTTGATACTGTTGGAATTGATTTAGTAGCAATGTGTGTGAACGACTTAATATGCCAAGGTGCTATACCGCTGTTTTTCTTGGATTATTTTGCTACTGGAAAACTAGAAGTTAATGAAGCGTCGAAAGTTATAAATGGAATTGCAGAAGGATGCAGACAAGCAAATACAGCACTAGTTGGTGGTGAAACTGCAGAAATGCCTGGAATGTATGATGGCAAAGATTTTGATCTAGCTGGTTTTGCTGTTGGAGCAATGGAACGAGGAGAAACATTGCCCAGGAATGTCTCAAATGGGGACGTGCTCATTGGTATGCCATCTTCTGGCATTCATTCAAATGGTTATTCTTTAGTAAGAAAGATTGTTGAAAACTCTGGACATTCATGGAATGATGATTGCCCTTTTGGTGAAGGATCATTAGCCGAACATTTGTTAGAGCCAACAAAAATTTATGTTAAATCAGCTGTATCAGCTCTTAAAACAGGTAAATTAAAAGCTTTAGCACATATAACGGGCGGTGGATTAACTGAAAATTTACCAAGAGCCCTTCCAGAAGGATTAGGAGCTAATATAAATTTAGACGCATGGGATAGGTTACCAATTTTTAATTGGCTTATAGAACAGGCTGATTTGAAAGTGTCTGAAGCCTTAAAAACGTTTAATTGTGGTATTGGCATGATAGCAATTTGCTCTTCAGATGACTTAATTGATGTAATATCTGCACTAAAGAATAGTGACTGCTCACCAATAATAATTGGTGAAATTATAAATGGAACCGGCGTAAGTTATACTGGAAAGCTCTAATGAAGCCACGCATTGCTATATTAATTTCTGGTGGTGGATCAAATATGGTCTCCCTAATAAACGCAATAAAATACAATAAAATTAATGCACTACCAGCCATTGTTATTTCTAATAATTCTAATGCGGCTGGATTAGAAAAAGCCGCAGATCTCGGTATTCCAACTCGATACATTGATCATCGAAAATTTTCTGGAAATAGAGAGGCATTTGAAAAACGTCTTCATAATCTATTACAAGATGAAAAAATTGATATAATTTGTTTAGCCGGATTTATGAGAATATTAACCAAATCTTTTATCGATCAATGGAATAATAAAATTCTAAATATCCACCCTTCTCTACTTCCAAAATATAAGGGTCTTAATACCCACCAAAGAGCTATAGATGCATTTGACAAAATTAGTGGATGCTCTGTTCACATAGTCACCAGTGAATTAGATGGCGGATTAGTATTAGGTCAAAGAACTGTAGATATCGAATCCACGGATACAGCTAGGACATTAGCAGAAAAAGTTCTTATTGAAGAACATATATTATACCCAGAAATTTTAAATAAGTTCATAAATAACAGGTATATAAAATAAAAAAGGGAGATAAATCTCCCTTTTTAAAATTTCGTGATAATCATTAACCAACTAATTCAAGGCCAGAAAAGAAAAAACTAATTTCTTCAGCAGCAGTTTCTGGTGCATCTGAACCATGAACAGAGTTTTCACCAATTGAAAGAGCAAATTCTTTACGAATAGTTCCTTCCTCAGCTTCAGATGGATTGGTTGCACCCATGATTTCTCGATTTTTTAAAATTGCATTTTCACCTTCAAGAACTTGAACTACAATTGGCTCAGAAATCATAAATTCACAAAGTTCTCCAAAAAAAGGACGCTCTGAATGTACCCCATAAAACTGTTGTGCTTGAGCGAGTGTTAACTGGATACGTTTCTGAGCTACGACACGTAAACCACCCTCTTCAAATTTAGCCACAATCTGGCCAACGAGGTTACGTTTTGTTGCATCTGGTTTTACAATTGAAAATGTGCGTTCTAATGCCATTGTTATTATCCTTTGGGGTAATTTAAAATTTGAATTGGCGATCGAGTACCATATGAATAATACTTTGGAAAGACCTCAATCAATCTGGCGTTGACAGCAACTACTTCATAGGTCATTTCGCATTTATGTTAAAAATTAATGATATAAGTTATTCCATTGCAGGGCGCCAATTACTAGCCAATGCATCCGCAACTATTCCATCAGGGCATAAGGTCGGCATAGTCGGTAGAAATGGCACTGGAAAGACAACTTTATTTAAACTTATTACCAATGAATTAGGGCTTGATGACGGAAATATTGAAATTCCAAAAAAAATGCGCATTGGTGGAATCGCTCAAGAAGCACCAGCATCGAATGATAGTTTATTGGAAACTGTCTTATCAGCTGATACTGAGCGAACAGCATTATTAGAAGAAGCAGAAGTAGCAACTGATCCAAATCGAATTGCTGATATACATGGAAGATTAGCAGATATAGATGCATATTCTGCTGAAGCAAGAGCTGCTTCTATTTTATCAGGCCTTGGCTTCTCATCTATTGCTCAGGATCGACCTTGTCATGAATTTTCTGGTGGTTGGCGAATGAGAGTAGCCCTAGCGGGTGTTTTATTTGCACAACCAGATATTCTAATGCTTGATGAGCCAACCAACTATTTGGATCTTGAAGGTACAATATGGCTAGAAACTTATTTAAAAAAATATCCACATTCTGTGTTGATAATATCTCATGATCGCCAATTATTAAATACCTCTGTTAATGCTATATTACACCTAACAGACAAACAATTAACACTTTACCAGGGTAATTATGATACGTTTGATAGTGTAAGGAGAGCTAAACTTGCAGAGCAAGAAGCTATGGCGCGAAAACAACAAGCGACTAGAGAACACCTACAAAGTTTTGTTGATCGTTTTAGAGCAAAAGCATCAAAGGCAAAACAAGCGCAATCTAGGATTAAAATGCTTGAAAAAATGGAGCCAATTGCGGCTGGCGTTGAAAATTCTGTTGCAGCTTTTGACTTTCCTACACCTGAAGAATTATCTCCTCCTATTTTAAGGTTGGAAGATACATCAGTTGGTTATGATGGTTTGCCAATTCTCAGAGATTTAAATTTACGTATTGATCAAAGTGATAGAATAGCACTTTTAGGAGCAAATGGTCAGGGAAAATCTACTTTATCTAAATTATTAGCTGATCGTTTGATACCTTTGGATGGTAACCTCGTCAGATCCTCAAAGTTAAAAATTGGATATTTTGCACAACACCAGGTTGATGAGCTTCACCTTGATGAAACTCCTCTTCAACATATCACAAGAGAATTTCCAGGAGAAACTCCATCAAAATTGCGTTCGCGCCTTGCAAGAGGCGGTATTGGACCAGAGCAAGCACTTACCGAAGTCGGTAGATTGTCAGGTGGCCAAAAAGCACGCTTATCTCTTTTATTAGCTACAATTGAAGCTCCGCATCTTTTAATACTCGACGAACCAACAAATCACCTTGATATTGAAAGCCGTGAATCTTTAGTTTTTGCATTAGCTGCTTATGAAGGTGCTGTTATTTTAGTAAGCCATGATCCTCACCTCGTTAACGCTGTAGCTGATACACTCTGGTTAGTAAAAGATGGGCAGGTAAATGTATTTTACGAAGACTTAAACGAATATAAAAAACTTCTATTATCAGAACGAGGATTAGCTGATAAATCTGAAAAGCCAAAAAAGGTAAAGAAAAAAAGAATATCACATGGTGAGAGGCGCAAAATACTCTCTCCCTATCAATTAGAAGTAACTAAATGTGAAGAACGTTTAAACAAAATACTTACAATAAAAGAAAAAATTGATGAAGCATTAGCAAATCCTGATATTTATACAAATTCAGATCCTGAAAAATTTGAAGGTTTAAGTAAAAAGAGAGCTGAAGTAGATGATGCTATAATTAAAGCAGAAGCACTTTGGTTAACCGCTGAAGAAAATCTAGATAAAGCACGTTCACTACTGTAAACGCGCTTTAATAATATCATTCATTAATTATACTTCATATATATCTGAAATTAAACGATTTAAAGACCTCACACCCCAACCTGTTGCTCCTTTTGGCGCAAAATCAGTTTCAGATTTCACTGATGCGACACCAGCAATATCGAGATGCATCCATGGCATATCGTCTTCTATAAATCGTTGCAAGAATTGCGCCGCGGTAATAGAACCTGCCGTTCGTCCCCCAACATTTTTTATATCCGCAATTCTAGATTGAATTAATTTATCATAATTCTTATTCAGTGGCATTCGCCAAGCACCCTCAGTTTCTTGTTTTGCAGATTTTAAAAAATCATTAACCAACTTATCATTATTTGAAAAAGCGCCTGCATTTTCGTGCCCCAATGCAACTATTACAGCGCCAGTTAATGTTGCTAAATTAATAATTCCAGATGGTTTATATGTTTTTTGTGCATACCATAATACATCAGCTAGAACCAATCTCCCTTCTGCATCAGTATTTATAACTTCAATTGTTTCACCTTTCATGGATTTAACAACATCACCAGGTCGTTGTGCTTTAGCATCTGGCATATTTTCAACAAGGCCAACTAGCCCTATAACATTCGCCTTAGCTTTTCTTAAGGCAAGAGTCTTCATTACACCGGCGACAACTCCAGCTCCTCCCATATCCATAGTCATATCTTCCATGCCGCCTGCTGGCTTTAAGGAAATTCCTCCAGTATCGAATACAACTCCTTTACCTACCAGTGCAAATGGTTGTTCATTACCACCACCAGACCATTCCATAGTAACAATCTTAGAGGGACTTTCAGACCCCATACCTACACCTAACAATGAAAACATACCCAAAGCTTCCATGTCAGATTCTTCTAAAA
>Ga0228633_1000316_pt1 | contig 13523 bp, 17 predicted proteins | sample 41DmetaG_FD_182703 | JGI IMG/M metagenome (GOLD analysis project Ga0228633, IMG submission 182703) | Seawater microbial communities from Monterey Bay, California, United States - 41D | ecosystem: Environmental > Aquatic > Marine > Coastal | place: USA: California | collected 2016-11-13
CTAAAATCTTTCGATAATATTACCAATATTATTAATTTAAAAAAAAAAATTATAAAAATCATTATAATAATTTAAATTATTATATAACTTATTTGACATAAATAATTAATATTTAAATCTTAAATGAAAAACAAATTTACACTTAAGACCTAAGGTAAATAATACTATAATAATATCTATTATAAAAGGACCAGTATACAAGGTAAATATGCCTAATTTTGACTTTGCTTAAGCAGAATTAGAAAAAAAGTATGTTGAAGAAACATGCCGTATAAATGAAGAAAAAAATAAAGATCAGTATCAAAAGCAAAAAAATATGCTAGTTAGCTTAGATAAACAGCCATTAAAGCTCAATTTGGAAAGAAATGGTCTATAAACTGATAGAGAGTAAAAAGAAGTTAGATTAACTGATGAATTTGCTGGGACAATGACTACAAGAAATAAAAAATTCAATAAAACTCATTTGAATTAATGCATTAATATTTCACATGTAAAATTAAATAAATAAAGGATAAAATTTAAACTGTAATTAATTTACATAAATATTAAGAAAATCTGATTAAAGAAGAGAGAAAAATTGACTATTCAGGTTATATCAATTAGATGATAAGTGGAAAGAATAATTTAGAGGAATTTTAGGAGAATGGATTGCATAGTACTAAAAGTTTAGTGAATTATGATGTTTGGGAATAAGTATATATATAATAAAAAAGTAAATCTCAAACCAGGAATTATTTGATTAATTAAAAGATTTACCTATTCCTCATGGTAAATCACCAGTTTATCATAATAAAACATATGTTTGGCTTGATGTTGAAGTTTTAAATTACGATAAGGCAAGTGATAAATTTTTAGTAAGAGTCTTAACTAATGGTTAAGAAAAGCAAATAGGAAAACTTTCTATTCTTTTTAAAAATGAAGATAAAACTTTATATTATTAAAGACTCAATTTAGCTAAAAACTTATAAATGAATGCATAAGACTCTTTAAGATTTTTAAACTATATTCAAAATATACCTTAGAGTGAAATAAAACCTATTTCATAATAGATTAAAGATAGAATAATATAAAAATCACTTTTAAAAGGAACTGAAACATAATAAGTTTAAAGATTAATTCAATCACTTATATAAGGAGTAAACGATGATTATGAACTATTTATGAAAAAATGTTTAGTCTTAAAAGAGATGTTAAATGATTAGACTAAAGAGAAATTTTAATAATTAAGAATTAAAGTTAGAAAACCTAAGAAAAGTATTCCATATTTTGGAACAATCAATGGTGAAATTACATAATTTAATTATAAACTTAAAAATTATCAAGAAATAGTATTATATTTATAATATATAGTTATAAAAAATACATATTAGTAAATAAAAAACAGTAATTAAAACACTTAATGCTATATAATTAAGAGGATTTAATTACTCATAAAATTATATATTTAATACAAAACTTAATGAACATTAATTACCCATGGATTTATCTGCATTTGAGAATCTTTAAAAAAATTACCACAAAGAATATTCTTAAGCTCTATAAATGCAATGGAGAGAATATTTAGTAAGTGAAATTTAAGACTCTTTAAGAGATACATATCGTTTTTATTTAACAGATTAAAAAGCTTACTAAGAGTCAGATTTATAAAAATTGTTGACTAGAATTGATTTCATGGTTAGTACCTATTGCAGATAGAGTATATTTAAAGGAAATATTACAAATTGGTGTGATTTTATTAAACATTTTATTGAACCTAATGGAGAGCAACAATGGATCAGAAATAACTACCCAGTTATCAATATAAATTTAATGGTTAAAGACCAATAAAATCAAAAAAAGAAAGGCAATCATGATAACACTAAAGAAGCTTATTTATATTATGAACCATCTTTTTAAAAAATTATTGAAGTTTTTAAAGAACCTATTCATCTTATTAATGAAACTGTCAGAAGTTTTAGCATTATGGAAAAAGATTTAGTTCCTTTAATCGATATTAACAAAAAATCCGTTTTTTAAGTTGAAACCGAATAATAATTTTAAGATGATGCTTTAAAAGACATTAAACAATATTGTGATATTGGAATGATTATTCCTTAATAAATTTTAGATGATTTTTTGAAATTTCAATATTTATTTGAAAAAAATTAGAAAAATATGTTAAAATAATTATTTGGTGAATAAAAAGAAAGAACAATAATAGATAATTTACCAAAAGAATTAGTATAATAAGAATTAACTGATTACACAAAGGCTAAAAATGAGATTTAAAAGCTTGCTATAAGTTAAAAGAATTGTGGATTTTTCCTGGTTAATACGACAGTTGCTAAAGATGGATTGATTGCAAAAGTCAATGAAATGATTAAAATGATATTAGATAAAGTAAATATATAAATTAATTATTTTTTAGGTTGCTGATATTTGTACAGATAATATTACAAGAATTTAAGATGATTATCTAGAAATGCATAGTAAAATAACTACCTATCCTAAAAATGAATAAGAACTTTTCATTTTAAAATCCTTTATTTCTTAACATGAAAATAATATTAAAAAAAATGAAAAATCCATCAAATGTATTGAAAATTTCTTATATCTTTTAGCAGAGTATTTTATATTAATTTTAAAGATTTTGCTATTAATATCCTGAATAAAATATGGATATGTATTGGGGACTCAAAAATTGGCCTTATGAAATAAAAACAGCTGTTTTTGATGGAAACAAAGCTTCATAATCTTAAGAAATAAAATTCTAAGATGCTTTAGAATAAGAGAAAGAGAAATTCAATAAAGAACTTGTTTTTTTAAATAATCAATTTTAAATAGTAAGAAAATTTGATAATTATGCAAATGTTAAAGAATATGCAATTGAAACTAATCATTTAAAAGATTAAATTGAAAAAGCTATAGATTAAGTTAAGAGTTTTAATGAAAGAGAAATCTTATTCAAATAACCTTAATCTGAATATCATGATTTAAATGAATTATAAAAAGATTTTGAGCCTTACAATAAATTGTGGGATTTAGCTATAGAATATGATTTGGATAAGCAAGAATGGTATAATGGACCATTTTTAAAATTGAATTTCTCTTAAACTGAAAAAAAAATTGACACTTATTTAAAATCAACTGTTAAAATTATTAAATAATTTACTGAATTAGAAGAAGATAGTAATTTTTTTTAATTTATAATAATTTAAAATAATTTAAAATAATTTAATTAAAATATGAATAGATGCTGTAAAAATCGCAACTCATCTAAAAGAAGATGTAGAAAGTTTCAAAACAAATTTATGGTTGATTGAATTATTAACAACAGAAGTGATGGTGAAAAAGCCAATGTACTGGAAAGAAGTATTTTAAAAGTGTAACATTTAACCAATAGAGCCAAATGATGACATGTCTTTAAGAGTAATACAAAAAAATATAAAAGGTTTTAACAGATTAAGGAATGTTTAATCATAGAGAAGAAATAGAAGACATTTCAAAAAGAGTAGAAAAACAATATTCATTAGAGAAAAAGATGAATGAAATGGTTGATAATTTAAAAGAAATCAAATTAGGAATAACTAAATATAAAACAACTTTTATTTTATAAAGTTTAGAAGAAATAATACAATAATTAGATGATAATTTCAATATTTTGATTTTCATGAAATCATCACCATATATTAAACCTATACTTAAAAGAGCCAATGATCTTGAATAAAGATTAATGATTATTTAAGATACATTAGAAGGATGGATGAAATGTTAAAGATCTTGGATGTATCTAGAACCTATTTTTGCCAGTGATGATATTATTAAAAAAATGCCAATTGAACATAAAAAATTTGAAAATGTTGATAGATTTTTTAGAGCTAATATGCAACTCTTTAATAAAGATCCATAACTTTGGGATGGAATCGATTCTGATAAGTTAAAGAATGACTTTGAATTCAATAATAAGTAAAAATCTATAAAATAAAACTTATCACTATAAAATATGATATTCATATAATTTTGATGAGTTTTATAAATAAATTTTAATAATTAGAACACTTGATACAATTTAAAAGAGATTAAGTGAATATTTAGAAACTAAAAGAAGAGCTTTTCCAAGATTTTTCTTTTTATCTGATGATTAATTATTAGAAATTTTGGCTTAAACTAAAGATCCTACTTTGTAATATTTTAATGATATTTTAATTATTATTTATATAGAGTATAACGTCATGTAAATAAATGTTTCGAAGCTATCAACTTACTTTAGTTTACAGAAAAAGAAGAAGTTATTGGAATGATATCTCCAGAAAAAGAAATTGTCCCATTTTGCAAAAAAATTGATGTGAATGATGGTGATAAAAAAGGAAATGTTGAAAAATGGTTACTTGAAATAGAGAATGTAATGAGAGAAACATTAAAATAAATAGCGAAAAAATCGATGGAAGACAAAGATATTCGTACTAAATGGGTATTAAAATATCCAGCTATGACAACATTGATGGGAGATATGATGCATTGGACTCATAATTCAGAAACAGCATTAAATTTAGCTGGAACCCAAAGTGATGCTTTAGAAAAGCATTGTGAGATCTTGAATTCAGAATTATAAGACATTGTTGCTTTGGTTAGAAGTGATTTGAGTGAGCTTGATAGAATGACACTTGGAGCAATGGTTGTGTTAGATGTTCATAATAGAGATGTTATAGTAAATCTAATAAAAGAAAATATTAAATCTGTAAATGAATTTTCATGGCTATCTTAATTAAGATATTATAGTGAAATGAAAAAAAGTGATTATATAGTTATTTGTAAGTGTATTAATGCTATATAATATTATGGATTTGAATATTTAGGAAATTCGACAAGATTGGTTATTACACCTTTAACTGATAGATGTTATAGAACATTAATGGGTGCATATTACTTATTCTATGGTGGTGCCCCAGAAGGTCCCGCCGGTACTGGTAAAACTGAGACAACTAAAGATTTAGCTAAAGCCATTGCAGTTTAATGTGTCGTATTCAATTGTTCAGATTAACTTAATTTCTAAGCTATGAGTAAATTCTTTAAAGGTTTAGCCTCTTCAGGTGCTTGGTGTTGTTTTGATGAGTTCAATCGTATTGATTTAGAAGTACTTTCAGTCGTTGCTTAATAGGTTGTAACAATCTAAAATGCTGTTAAAGAAAAGAAAAAAAGATTTTTATTTGATGGCGAAGATATTGATTTGATTCCTACATGTACTGTTAATATCACTATGAATCCTGGTTATGCTGGTAGATCAGAATTACCTGATAATCTAAAAGCGTTGTTTAGAACTGTTGCTATGATGGTGCCAGATTATAAGTTGATTTCTGAAATATTTTTATATTCTGTTGGATTCTAAGATGCTAGAAATTTGGCTAGAAAAATAGTATCATCATTAAATCTTTCTTCAGAACAATTATCAAGTTAATATCATTATGATTTTGGTATGAGAGGATTAAAAGCTATATTAACTGCTGCAGGAGATTTAAAGAGAAAATTAGACTATGCTGAAGATAATTTGATATTAATAGCAATTATGGATGTAAATATTCCTAAATTTACTATAAATGATATTCCATTATTTAAATCAATTACATCAGATTTATTCCCTGGTATAACATTACCTGAAAGAGAATATACTTAATTATTAGATGCAATTAGATAAGTTTGTGAAGAAAATTGCTGGATAGCTGAAAAAGAGTTTTTAGAAAAATGCATATAATTATATGATACCATAATGGTTAGACATGGTTTGATGGTTGTAGGTGAGTCAACTTCGGGAAAAACTGTAATTATAGAAAGTTTAAAACTTGCTATGACAAAACTTAATGGATCCAGTGGATTTAATAGAGTTAATACAAATAAACTTAACCCAAAATCTATATTGAGTCATTAATTATATGGTCTGTTTGACATGGATACTAAATCATGGACTGATGGTATTTTACCAAGAATTATGAGAGAATTATCAGCAAATGGAGAAATTTAATAAAGAGAATGGATTGTATTCGATGGACCAGTTGATGCTGTTTGGATTGAAAATATGAATACTGTATTGGATGATAATAAAAAATTATGTTTAACTTCAGGAGAAATTATTAAATTAACAAAATGGATGACTATGATGTTTGAAGTTGAGGATTTATAACATGCTTCTCCAGCTACTGTTAGTAGATGTGGTATGGTCTTTTTAGAAGCAAAAAATTTATCATGGTTAGCTATTCTTAAATCATTCTTTTTAACAAATTTCCCAAAATCATTAGAAGCCTAATAAGATTTTACTATGAATATATTCAAATATTATTGTGATACTTGTTTTACATTTTTAAAAAAGTATGGTAAATTCCCCATGCAATATTCTGAAATATCAGTAACTTAATCATTATTAAAAATATTTTAATACTATATGTAATCGTTCGAAGAAGAAGGTTGTAAAGTGCCAAAAGATATTGAGTAAATAATATCAGATGTAACTTTAATGTCAGTCATATGGTCAATTGGTGCTGTTTTAGAAGAACCTTCAAGACCTAAATTCCATCAATTTATATTGGATTTAGTCAAAGGTGAAGACCTTTAAAAAAATTATTCATTAGATATGTCTTATGAATATGCACCATAAGCTTTAACCGTTAAATTATAAGATTCCACTAATATTTATGATCATTGTTATGATAAAACTAAACTTTAATGGTTTAATTGGATGCAAACTGTACCAACTTTTAAAATTCCTTAAGGAGGAAAATTAACTGATTTAATTATTCCAACCACAGATTCTGTTAGAAATAACTATTTATTTACATTATTCATATAAATGAAAAGTCATTTGTTGTTGACTGGACCTACAGGAACTGGTAAAACTGTTAATGTCATAAATGAAATCAATATTAATTATCATAATGAATAATTTACAAATTTAATTACAGCTTTTTCAGGACAAACAAATTGTAATTAAATTTAGAGAGGAATTGAAACTAAAATGAATACTAAAAGAAGAACTAGAAGATTTGGACCTGAGGTACAAATCTTTATAATTTTAAGGATAGAAAACCAAGAATTGTTATTTTTATAGATGATCTTAATATGCCTGCTAAAGAAAAATATATGGCTTAACCTCCAATTGAAATTTTAAGACAATGGATGGATGAAGGTAATAATAAAATTTTAATATATTAATATCAAGGTGGTTGGTATGATTTAGATTCATTAGAATTTAAATATCTAGAAGATATAACTTTTGTAGCTGCAATGGGTCCCCCCAGTTAAGGGCGTAATTCAATAAGTTTACGATATTCTAGACATTATAATTTAATATATGTTGAACCATTTTTACCAAATTCTTTACAACAAATTTTCTGTAATATTATGCAATGGTTCTTTATGAATAGTGGTAAAGACATGTCTAAATCTTGCTCTACTTTATCTGATAAAATAGTTATTTCAACTATATAGATCTATAATACAATAAAATCATCTAAAGAACTTTTACCAACTCCTACTAAGTCTCATTATATCTATAATCTAAGAGACATTTCAAAAGTATTTTAAGGAATTGCTAGAGTAATTATTTTATTAATTAAAGATTAATCATAATGGATGTAGAGATGATGTTGAATTCATTAAAGTATGGTCACATGAAGTTAAGCGTGTTTTTTAAGATAGACTCATTAACCAAACTGATCAAATATTCTTTGAATCTTAACTTAAATCTATTATGAAATCTAATTTTAATAAAGTTATATTATTATATTTTAGGAATGGTCAGATATTGTAACAGTTGAACCTTTATTATGGACATCATTTGTTCCAACTGTCTATCCAGGGGGTGATACTTCTAAAAGATTAATGATGGATGTATATTGTGAATTAGTAATATAATTTAATTAAAGAATGATCTTGACAATTTAAAAAAAATTTGCAATGAGTAATTAACAGATTTTAACTAAATGTTTTCAGGAAATAGAATGGAATTAGTATTATTTATGAATGCTATTGAGCATATAATAAGAATAGTGAGAATAATTACAACTCCATTAGGTCATGCGTTATTAGTAGGAGTTGGTGGTTCTGGTAGAAAATCATTAACAACTTTGAGTACTTTTATTGCTACATATGATCTTATGTAAGTTGATGCTAAAAATTGGATTGAAGAATTATAAAAATTACTGAAAGTTGTAGGCTTAGAATAGAAACCAATGGTCTTTTTATTTAATGATACTTAAGTCTAAAATGAATCTATGTATGAAGATATTTGTAATCTACTTAACAATGGTGAAGTTCCTAATCTATTCCCTTTAGAAGAAAAAGCTAAAATTGTAGAAGAAGTTAGCAATTTTATGCCAGTAGGTACTATGAATTAGAAATATGCCTATTTTGTCAGTAAATGCAAAGAAAACTTACATTTAGTTTTATGTATGAGTCCAGTTGGAGATGGATTCAGACGTAGAATAAGAACTTTCCCAGGTTTAGTTAATTGTACTACTCTTGACTGGTTTTTACCATGGCCCGAAGAGGCTTTAAGGTATAGATTCATTATTTTTAAATTTATTATTTAAAAAACTAAATATAAATAGATCTACTGCATAAACTGCAGTTTAAACCTGTGAAATATAAGGTAAAGATTAAGAAGACATTGATATAATCAAAAATGGAATAGTGGACATTTGTGTTGATATGTAAATGAGAGTTAAAAAATTAACAGAATAAATGTTTTCTGAATTTAGAAGGTACTATTTATTATAAAAAGATACTATTATGTTACTCCTACTTCATATTTAGAACTTTTAGCTACATTCAAAAAGCTTCACGGTGAAAGAACTTCAATGGTTTTCACTTAAATCACAAGATATGAAAATGGTTTAGAAAAATTAAGAACAACTGAAGAAGCTGTATAAGTTATGTAAGTAAAATTAGAAGAATTACAACCTGTAAAATTTTTTATAATAATTAGATTTTAGAATAAAAAACTGCTGAAAATGCTGTTATGTTGGTTACTCTTTAAGCAAATTAAAAAGATGCTAGTGAATAGAAAGCTGTCTGTTAAGAAGAAGAGAGAATTACTAATATATAGAAAAAAGAAGCTAATGAATTAAGAGATTCTTGTGAGAGTGATTTAGCTAGAGTCTTACCATTATTAGAGGAAGCTTCTAAAGCTCTTGAAAAAATTAAATAGGAAGATATTACCACAATTAAATCTTTTAAAACACCTCCTGTAGTTGTAGAAATTGTGTTATAAGCTGTTATTATAGCTTTAGGAGATGATGGGTTAGTTAAATGGATACCTAAAGATCCAACAGATCCAAGTAAAGGGAAAGAATAAGATTTCTGGGGCTATGCTAAATCAACTATTTTGGGAATTAAGCTTATTCCAAAAATTTAATCATATAAAGAAGATAAAATTAAAAATATGAATCCAAAATCAATTGCTAGAATGAAATAAATTTGTGAATTACCTACATTTTCAAAGGAATCAGTATTTAAAGTATCAGAACCTGCTGGAAATTTATCAATGTGGATAAGAGCTTGTGTTGAGACTTATGATGCATTGTTGATTGTTGAGCCAAAACGTAAACAATTGGGTTAAGCTTAAGAAGAATTAAAAGTGGCTGAAGCTAAATTAGCTGAGAAATAATCATAATTGAAAGGAGGTATATTTTAAATTAAATTTTAGTTTTGGATCTTTTGCAAAAATTAGAAGATGAATATAATGCTGCTAGAAAAGAAAAAGAGGATTTAGAAGCCAGTGTTGATAAATGTGCTAAATAACTAGAAAGAGCTACATAACTTATTAATGGTTTTTAAAATTTTATATTAGGATTGGCTGGTGAAAAAATCAATTGGGGTAAAAAAGCAAAAGAGTTTAGAGAGTCTTTGAAATCAATTACAGGAGATATTATTTTATCATCTGGAATTATAGCCTATTTAGGTGCTTTTATGATGGGATATAGAGATTCATGCATAAAAGCTTGGCAAAATTTATTAGATGAAAAATAAATTTTATTTACTGATAATTATAGTTTATAAGATGTATTAACTGATGCAAATACAATTGGTATTTGGGTAAATCAATAAAAACTACCAAATGATAAATTTTCAATTGAAAACGCAATTATTTTGAAAAATTCAACCAGATGGTAATATATTATATGACTATTATTAATTTTTTAGGTCATTATTAATTGATCCATAATTATAAGCAAATTAATGGATTAGAGAATTAGCAGGAAAAAATGATATTAAAGTATTACGTTAAAATATGCCTCCAAATGAAGTCATGTTTTAACTTGAAAATGCAATTTCTTTCGGAAATTAAGTCTTATTAGAAAATATTGGTGAAGATATTGACCCACTTTTTGAAGCTGTTCTTTAAAATAAAAAAATTAAATAAGGTGGACAATGGAGATTGAAAATGGGAGAAAAAGTCATAGATTTTTCACCTGATTTTAGATTTTATATGACAACTAAATTGGCTAACCCTCATTATCCTCCTGAAATTTGCGTTAAAGTGACATTATTAAATTTCATGGTTACACCAGAAGGACTTGAGGATTAAATGTTAAATATTGTGGTAAAAATTGAAGAACCAAATAAAGAAGAATAAAGATAAAAAAATGTAAAGGAATTCTTTGAAAATAAAAATAAATAATAAGCAACAGAAAATAAAATATTGAAAATGTTATCAGAAGCAAGTGGAAATATATTAGATGACGAAGAATTAATTAATACATTATAAGTAAGTAAAATAGAATCAAATGAAATTGAAGAAAAACTAAAATAATAAGTGATAAATCAAGAGCAATTTAAAACATTACAAAATACATTCAAAGATGTAGCAAAAAGATCAAGTAATCTATATTTTGCAGTAGTTGATTTGGTAAAATACTTTTTATATTATAGGCAAATATTGAACCTGTTTATCAATTCTCACTTGAATTTTATATTGATTTATTTGAGAGATCTGTTGAAAAAGTGGTTGCAACCAAATTTGAAAGAGTTAAAATGATTAATGTTATGTTCACATAAATGCTTTTCTAAAATATTATTCGATCTTTACTTGAAAAAGATAAACTTACATTTTCAATATTAATTGCTGTAAGAATCATGTAAGAAGAAAAAAAAATTATTACACCTTAAGAAGTCAGATATCTAATGGTTGGTGGTACAGCAATTACAGCTAAAAGACCTATTCCAGGAGAAAATTGGATAAATGAAAAATAATGGGGAAATATCATAGAATTAAGTGAGTTAGTTCCTGCTTTCAAAGGATTAGACTATGATTTCGAAGAGAATTATGAAAAATGGAAAAATGTATATCTTTCATAAGATCCATATTTGGTTTAAGAAGCATAATGGCCTGCAGATTGGGTTAAATAATTGAATAGTTTCTAGAGATTATTGATAATTCGTATAATTAGAGTAGATAAATTAATTCCTGCCATATAAAATATGATAATGGACTAAATGGATAAAAGTTATATAGAATTCCCTCCATTTGATTTACAATCTGCCTTTGATGACTCTACTCAATTCAAGCCTTTGATTTTTGTTTTATCTACTGGGGCTGATCCTAGAGTTGAAGTTGAAACTTTAGCAAGTAAATTATCAATGAATTCAAAATTAGTTATAAAATCTTTAGGATAAGGTTAAGGATAGAGTGCTTGTGATGCCATATAAGATGGTATAGAAAATGGAAAATGGGTATTCTTATAAAATTGTCATTTGGCAGCAACATTTATGCCAAAATTAGAAAGTCTTTTCGAAAATATCCCAGAAGGATGTAATAAAGATTTTAGAATGTGGTTGACTACAGCACCAAGTAAAGTTTTCCCAGTTACAATATTGCAAAAAGGTGTTAAATTAACATATGAGCCACCAAAAGGAATAAAGAATAGTTTAATTAGATCTTATCTATCATTTGATTCTAGAAAATTCGAGGACTGTTAGAAACCAGGTGCCTGGAAAAAAATGTTGTTTGGATTATCATTTTTCCATGCATTGATTCTTGAAAGAAGAAAATTCGGACCTTTAGGTTGGAATATTCCATATGAGTTCAGTGCTGCTGATTTAGCAATTTCAGTTTTATAGTTGAAAATATTTTTGGATGAATATGAAGAAATATAATATAAAGCTTTAAATTATATGGTAGCAGAAGCAAATTATGGAGGCAGAGTTACAGATGATAAAGACAGAAGATTAATTAAAATAATTTTAGAATGTAATATATTAATATAATAAATTTGAAATTTATAATTAATATTTATAGCTTTATATTGCCCTGAATCATTGGATGATTCATATAGGTATTCAGAAAGTGGAATTTATTATTGCCCACCAGAAGGTCATTTTGAAGATTACAAGAACTTTATTAAAGAGCTTCCATTAAATGATAAACCAGAGGTATTTGGTCTTAATGATAATGCTTAAATTTCAGCAGCAATTAATGATTCATTAAAATAATGTGAAGTGATTCTTAGTTTATTACCAAGAAGTGCTGGAGGTGGTGGTGTTTCAGCTGAAGATATGATAAAAGAAAAATGTGAGTAAATCTTAGAATAAATTCCAAAACCTTTTGATTTAGATGAAATAAATAAGAAATTCCCAATTTTATATAAATAATCAATGAATACTGTATTATAATAAGAATTAATTCGTTATAATAAAATGTTATCAACTGTAATAAGAACATTAGACAGTTTGAAAAAAGCAATAGATGGTATTGTTAGTATGACAAACGAATTAGACGAAGTTTTCAATAGTATATTTGACAATAAAGTTGCTGAAACTTGGACCAAAGTTGCTTATCCTAGTTTAAAACCATTAGGAAGTTGGATTCTTGATTTTTTGAAAAGATTAAATTTCATGTAAACTTGGATAGATAATGGGGCACCAACAAGTTTCTGGATTTCAGGATTTTATTTCACATAAAGTTTCTTTACTGGTGTATTATAAAATTTTGCTAGAAAGGTATAATAATATTTAATAATAGTTCTAAATTCCAATTGATACATTGACTTTTGATTTCTTACCAATTTAGTAAGATAAAACGAATGTAAATGAAAGTCCTGAAGATGGCTGTTATATTTATGGATTATTTTTGGATGGATGCAAATTTAATGAATAAACTCAATAATTAGATGAATAAGATCCAAAAGTATTATATTGTAATATGAGTTACATATAATTCATACCTATGACTACTGCTTAATTAGAAGATAATACAGATATTGTATAATTTTTATATATTTTAGCGATATTAATGTCCTGTTTATAAAACATCATAAAGAAAAGGAACTTTATCGACAACTGGACATTCAACTAATTTTGTATTATTTATTTACTTACCTATTTCACCAAATAATACTCCTTAATATTGGACTAAGAGAGGTGTTGCAATGCTTACATAGTTAGACGATTGATTTAAATATTATATAATATTTATAATAAAATTATATTTATATTATAAAATATTTTATATTTTTCTTTTAAAATTTATATAAGGGGTTGGGGTTGGGGTTGGGGTT
>Ga0228633_1000319_pt1 | contig 13435 bp, 6 predicted proteins | sample 41DmetaG_FD_182703 | JGI IMG/M metagenome (GOLD analysis project Ga0228633, IMG submission 182703) | Seawater microbial communities from Monterey Bay, California, United States - 41D | ecosystem: Environmental > Aquatic > Marine > Coastal | place: USA: California | collected 2016-11-13
CCCAACCCCACCAATTATACCACAATAAAACTTTTATGGCATATAACAAATTTTAAAAAAATATATATCATTAAAATTTAAAATACTAAATGATAATTAATTATAATAACTAATTTAATTATTATTTAAATAAAGGTATAAATGAAGAATAATATTACATCTTATAAATAGAATGAAAAATACTTTATAACTAAGCCGTCAAATTTTGGTATAAAGTAGATTAAATAGTTATAAACATCATGTAAATATTCATAAGATGATTCATCATCAGTAAAAAAGTTTTAAATATATATAGTTTAATGCATTTAATAATACATAATCCTGTAAAAATATATTAGAAAAGAAAAATCAAAATAATGAGGACAAAAAATTCATAATTAATAATTCTATATAAAATAAATAAAATAAGGATCAAATAATACATATATAAATAAGTAATAGAAAAAAATTAGATAAAATTGAAATCGAAAACAAATATTATAAATCATAGATATAATTATTAAATGTAATCTTATTTCAAATTAGAGTAAGCTAATTATTTGTGAAAGAAAATTATAGAGCAATGTTAAAAGTAGTGATATTTCTGTTAAAAATGTTTATTTAATTTTTTATTTTAGATTATTAGCTAAAATCAAATTTATAAAACTGATATATAATATTATAAAAATCTAAACAAACAATTAAATTCAAATTTATAGTAACTATAAAAATGTAAGTATAAAAGTAAAGTTTAAGAGCTTGAATCTTAATTAAATTATTATATTAGTATTTTTTATAAATTTTTAGATGAATGTTAAAAATTAAAAGAATTTATAAAGCAAATTTAAGAAAATTTAAAAAATCAAAACCAAATTGATGATGATTATGAAAAAGATTTTCTATAAGAACTATTATTCTAAATTAATGATCAATTCTATGATATAAAAGTAATTTTATAAATTTCAAAACAAATTTTATATTTTAAAAATTACTATTAATTTTAAAGAAAAAAAATTTAAAAAATACTAAATCAAATATAAAATTAAAAGATAAAGAATCACTATATTTAAATGACATAAAAGATAAAAAAGATAGATTAATAATTAACGAATAAATTTTATAAAACTAAAATATATCATTAAAAGAAACTATAATTGAAAATTAAAAATATAAACAAAAAAATCAAGAATTAGAACTAATAATATTTGAAAATTAAAAAAAAAATAACTATAATATCGATATTATAAATAATCATATTATAACCATTCAAGATAAACAAGTATTTCATTATATAATTTAGAAAACCATTGATAGATTAAAATAAGAAATCATCTTTTCAAAAAAAGAATCACAATTTCTTAAAGATCTACTATAATAAAAATAATAATTCATTAAATAACTAGAATAATCACAAAATCAACTTATTCTTAAATAAAAATAAAGAAATTAAGGAAAAATTAATCGAGTCACTTTTTTTGATATCTCCAAATCTGTATTAAAAATTGTTTTTTACCTTCAAAAATTAAAAATACCTTATCATGATTTAGAAAATGTATTTTATTTTATTATATAGGCCTTTTTTGATAAAAATGTTATTGCAGATGGTTTATTAGATGTCTAAGAAGCTTTACAATAATTATAATGGTAAAATAATATTAAATAATATTAAATTATATTAAATAATATTAAATTATATTAAATTATATTAAATTATATTAAATAATATTAAATAATATTATTAAAATAGTAAATATTTTGATTCAATAACTTAAAATGAGAAATTATTAATAGCTCGTTATTTGATAGAAAATGATATGGATAAAGATAGTGAATAATTAGATATAAAAAATAATAATTTAGTGATTTAGGTAAAAAAGAATATATTTAGGTAAGATCAATAATAAAAAACTTATTTGGTAATTATAAGATATATGATAAAATATAATAAAAATAATTAAGTATATAAATTCAAAATAAATTGAAATAAAAAATTGAATAGTTGAATTAAACAATAAATATGTAATTTATATGTAAAAAGATATGAAAATTAACCAGAATAATTAGAATAATAGTAAATATATGAAAAATAATTATTATTAAGTGGAATTTGCGATAGAAATAGGCTTGAGTAATCTCTTTAATCTTGTGAAATTCAATTTAATAAAGATTAACATGAATATTTCTTTCTTTAATGCCATTTATTAACTTTGCATAATGATCCTTATCTCATCAATTTTCAAATTTCATTAGATTACTTTCTTAATTATGACACTAATTTTAACCATAAATAAAAAAATATAATTTAATTATCTTCAACTATTCAATAAGAACCATTTAAAATTTATAAATAAATTAGTTAACCTAATTTATCAAATTAACAAAATTCATAAATTGATAATAAATCTATAAAATCAAATATTCAAAATTTTTAATAAAAATAAATTTCTTAAAATTCTTTAAAAATTGAATTATAATAAGATAAATAATTATTAAATGAATAATAATCTTAATATAACGATGAATTTTAATAAGAAAATCAATCATTATAAATAATAGAAAATTAATAATAAGATAATTTTTAAGATTATAAGTCTTTATAATATTAAAAATCTAAATAAGATAGCGAATCTTTGAATTTATAAGATTCTTAATAAAAAAATGAAAATTAATAAGAGTAATAAGATTAAAATAATTCCTTATAAAATTCTTAATAATAAGATGCAATTAAATTAAAATAAGAAAATTGTGAATAAAAATAAATTTATTAATCTTCTTTGAAAAAATCAAAAAGTTTTTTGTAAAATTAGTAAGACTCAATTTAAATATTAAATTAAACTTAATAAAACTCTTTATAAAAAACAAAAAAATATAGGACTAAATCTTAAAAAATAGGTAATTTATAAAAAGTAAATATCTAAAGATAATAATCATTATAATAATATATATTAAGAAGTAACTTTTTATCTTAATAAGATATATAATATAATGATTTTTTATGGAAGCAATTTCCAATTTTATATTAAAAAGGATCAATAAATTACTAAACTATATAAAGATAAGAGTTTTTATAAAATGAATAACTTTAATAATAATCTAACTTAAATTAAAATTAAATATTAGAATGATAAATTATATTTATATTTCAGCACTATTTTATTTTTAATATTTATTATAAAATATGGAAGTATCAGAATATTTTTTAATGTATGATTAAGATTTTTAAACTCATATAAAGACGATTAAAGATAATTAAAAGTTATAAGGAGTGTAAAATTAAAATAAAATGAATAAAGCATTAATTCAAGCTTAAAATTGTGTAAAAATAATTTTTAAAATAAGTTGAAATAAATGGAATAAGAGCTAAATTCTTCATCTTAAAAGATATAAAAAGTACATAAATAAAAAATAGACAATTATAAGAAAACTTTAAAGTAAATAAAAATTATCGATGCATAAAATGAGCCAGTAATAAAAGAAACATAAAGAGATAAAATATAGAATTTAGGGAAACAAATTTAGAATTAAAGTTCAACTATTGATTAAACATTATAAAATTCAAGAGAAACTGAGGAATTGACCACAAATATTTAAGTTTCTTAATATAATTTAAGAAAGAATTACATTCTAATTCTTAATCAATTAAAAGAATTAATCTAAAAAACAAAGATATTCATTAATAGTTAACTATTGGTGAAAAATTAATTGGAGGGTTGAATAGAAGAGTTATTACCAATAAAATATTATTATTTTTTGTTATTATAATTTTGTAAATTATAATATTTTGGATAATAATAACTAAAATTCTAAGATAAATATAATGAGTTATATAATTTTAAAATTATCTAAAATTATATTAAAATTATATTAAAATGACTCCTGGAAAAAATCAGTTTTAATGATTATACTTTTAATTTTAAAATTAAAGAGTCTTAATTTTTGTGGAATAGATTCATCGAATAGCAATATAAAAATTTTAGCAAATTTTAGTACATTTTTAAAAAATTTGAAATTAGCTGATAACTATAGAATAAGAAATATTTTAAAAATGAATGAGTTTACTAAATATTTAGGGTTTATAAGCTTAAAATATTTTTGAAAAAATTGAACTATCTAATAATTAATATGGTAAATGTGATTAAGTTCTTATTAATTATAAAATATGTAAATTTATGATATGAAATACCAGTTTAGGAGAATAAAGAGTTAATCATAATAGAATCTATGATACTAGTAGAATTTAAAATAAAAGGTTTAAGAAGATTTTTAGAATGCATATAAAGTGGAATTCATATCTATAATTATCCTTTAGATGAAAATATATCTTACTATATAAAAGCAGATTTTAAAAAAGCAATCAGAAAACATTAATCTAAAAAGTAAAATAAGAAAGAAAATTTAATCTTAAATGCATTTTTTATTTATAAATTTTAGATAAAATTTATTTTAATTAGAAAATCGTCACTATATAAGAATTTTATTTTGAATATTATTATTATTTGGAAATAAACATCGATTATTTTTCTAAATTTTTTTGAAATTTTCAAATGAAAAACACAAGATTAATTTTAACTCAGATGTTGGTGCTTATTTTAAGTTACTAAAATAAAAAAACTGCGCTTTCATCATTAAATTTAATAATACATTTAATTAAAAAATAATTTTATAATTAAACTTTCTTTCTTCATTTGAGTTACAAAATTGATTTAATATGTGTCACAAATTAAAAATTTAATAGAATTAATTCTATATATTAGAATTAAATACATTATTTCTATAAAATGTCTATTTTCTTATCAAAATGATTCTTATAATTTTAGTTTATTAGTTTAATTAAGATATTATATAAATAATTAAAATGTCAATCAGGCTTTTAGTTTAGAATTTACCTCCTCAATTCAGCATAGATTAATTTAAGCACCTATTTGTAGATTTTAAAGGATATAAAGACGCAAGAATGTTGGGGTTTGATGAGAGACAGATGTAAAGATTTAAAAATTAAATATAATTATTAGGTAAATAGCATATATAGAATTTCTGAATTTTGAGTGTGCAGATTAGGCAAAGAAATTTATGTAAAATTACAAAATACCAGGATCAAATTAGTGTTTATGTAAAGAATATATTAAAAAAGTTATTGATTATATGCCAAATGATGAGTTTTATAATTAATAGATAGCCAGTAAAAATCAAATGATATAAATGGATATGAATTAAAGTTAAATTCAACAACCATTTATATAAAATTAATAAAATTAACCAAACTACGATGTTTTAAATTCAAATAGTAGTTTTATGCCAGTTTCATAGATTCCAATATAATAAAGTAATCTTTATCTTTAATAACCATCTATTTCTAATCTTTAATAATAAAATCCATAAGCAATTTAAGGTCAATAGTTAATTAATATGTCATAATTTATGCCCTAATAAGATTTTTAAAACAACGGTTCTTTTAATATGCAATAAAATAATGCGTAATTTGTTTTTATTCATTTTTATTTCTTTTTAGATTTCAAAATGGTACAAATTAAACAAACATGTTTCAGTAATTTCAATAGTAAAATGCTTAACCCTATATTTAAAAGTACTTATTTTTTTTATTTTTAGTTAATAATAGATTCCAAATACTGGGTTGAAAAATTTCTAATAAAGAAATCAAACTTAACAAAGTCTTTCTCCATAAAGTCAAAATCAAAATATCGCCCTTTTCAAAATCCCTTCAAATGCCACAAGTAGTCTATATGTTGATGGAGTTCCTATTGATTCTTCGGAAAGAGAAGTCGCTCGTTATTTTTTTTATATTTTAGATATTTTCAGACCATTTCCTGGTTTTATTAATGTAAGACTCATCAAAAAGGTTGCTTAAAGTGGTAGAGAATTCTATTTTTGTTTTGTTGATTTTGAAAATTCATTGTAAAGCACTATTGCCATGGATACTCTATAAAATTATAGATTTTATAAAAATGACAAAACTGGACTAAAAATCACATTTGCTAATGAACCTAGAGAATCTTCTAGAAGAGACAAAGATAGAATTTATGATAGAAGAAAACATTGATTTTTATTTTTAAATTTACAGTATTTAAATAATTTAGAAATACTTTATAAATTTTTAACTATAACTTTTAAAATAACAAATACTATTAATAATAATATAATATATATGCACAAATTTTAATCTATTTCTTTTTATAAAATTTTTAAAAAAAAATAAATATAAATCAATTATCTTAAAATTATAACCTTTTATTTAAAATATTTTATAAAAGATTATATTATAAATTTAAGCACTATATTTGAGCAAATGCTCTTTTTCTGTAAAATATAAAAATGCATAAATATCATTATTGAATAAGAAGTTATCCAGTTTAACGCTTATATCCCCATTTAGAAAGTTAAATGCATTCTTTCCATCTATGTTCTAATGTTTGGCAATTTAAAACAATCATAATCATATCACAATTTTTAACAGGTAGACACGCAGCCAAACATGGTCCAGCAGCATCTGTTATCCCTGTTTTAATGCCCATCCAACCTTATTTTAAAAGTTTATTCGTATTATACCATCTATTTATGATTTTTATAAAATTATAAATATATTACGTTTTTTTATGTTATTAATTATGAAAATCAGTATATAAACAAGTGTGATTTTATGTTTAAACTATTTATTTAAATATAGGATGAGGCACAACATTCAAACACAGATATCCTAAATCATATGCAGTAGAATAATTTCTATAATTCATCAATCCATGCGGGTTATCAAAATGAGTATTTCTTAATTTCATCTTTCTATTTATATATTGTTAACAAATTTTATATTAATATTAATTTTAAATTTTTATCAAATTATTATATATTATTAAGCATAATTTACAATGCATAATTATTCATTTCTTATATGAAAAATGAAGAGCAATCTTTAATATCAGGATGAGAATTTAATTATTCGTCTTATAAAACGGTTTTTTATTTTCTTAAATTTTTAATTTGATTATTTAATCTTATTTGATCAATTAAATTTTTTCTTTACTTTTTTTCACATTTTAATATAAATCCAAAATTTTCAGCTAAACAATGAGCAGCATCATTTCCACTAGGTAACATCAATCCATATAGTAAATCAATTACTTTATACTTTAAAATTATTAATATTAAAAAAAATATAATTAATATTTTTACTTATTCACCATATTTGACTTCAGCAGTGGTTCCAATTTAGCTTTCTGCTTTATCACTTACTCTAATAACCAACTAATTTATATTTAATTTAAGTCTTTCAGATATCATGAGTACAGTATAACAAGTCATAATTTTTGTTAAACTAGCCATTTCTCTTTTTTTATGTGCTTCTTTAAGCCAAATCACTTTTCCTGTAGTAGAATTAAATAATGCCCAACTTTATGCTGTAATTTAAGGCACTTCATAATCTATATTTTACTATATAATTACCTTTATCATTCATTACTTATTTCAATTTTATTTATTTTCTTTTCATCAATACCTTTATTATGTTTTTACGTAAATTATTATTTTAATCTTTTTAATCTTTTTAAACGTTTTATTATTCTTATTACTATTGTTATAACTTACTTCTAGATATTTAAGTTTTACTATTATTATAATTAAATTATAAATTATAATTAAAATTTATAAATTTCTTTAAAAATTGCTATTATATTCTCATTATTTTTTAAAATTTATGATGAAATTCAAATATTTCAATAATTTTTCATTAAATTATTGATAATTATAAAATTTTATTTAATAAAATCATTTTAATTACTGTAAATAATAAATAAAAATCATACTTTTACTTTTAATCTACAGATTTGATATTGGATCTAGAATTTTGAATACAATTTGTTTTTAGAATTTTAATTTTGAAGCTATTGGATTATCTTAATTTATTTGAGTTTTAATCATTTTGGTCTTCTTATTTTTTACCACTATTATATCTTTTTTATTCTTAAAGATCGAATTGAAATATTTTTAGCTCTTTTAATTATAATTTTTACCATCTGTAGTATTCATGATTATTTTAAATTATATTTTATAACGATAAAAATTTGAAACACTTTTTTATAATTTATTTAAATAATCATTTTATCATATATATATTAATAATTTTATTAATGTATAATAATTAAATTTCATTTATTTTTGAAATAAATATCATCTTTATTTCCAAAATATATATCAGGACACAATTAATAACTAAATAAATAATATGATAAAATTATATTTTTGAATATATAAATTCGTCCTTTTCTCTTAAATTTAAGTTATAGCATTAATGACACAAATGTTAATTATATTGCTAAAATGTATCGAATATTTTTTGACATTTTATCATATATATAGTTTATTTTAAAATCTTTAAATGAATTTATTAAACCTGTAAATTATTAAGGAATTTCTTTAATTTTTAAGTTTGTATATTAGAATAAATTATTTCTTTACAATTTGAATTACTAATAATAATTTGTCAACATTTATTAAATTTAATATTAATAATTAAACTTATTAATAATTTATTATAAATTATATGCTTTAATTCAAATTTCATTATTACTTAGTTTTTCAATCAAAAGTTTTTATTCTTATTCAATTTTAAATAAACTCTCATTTTCTTATTATATTCTTTTATATTTATTTTATTACCTTTCTTACTCAATTTTTTTCTCAATAAGCATCATATTTATTTCCCCTATTTTCTTTTTCCTATTTTCAGACTCACTTTCTACTTTATTTCTCTCTCCTAAAGATATAAGTTTCTCTTATTCAATTTTTATTGTTTATTGATCTAAAATAGTTGTGAGTTATGAAATTATCTCTTCAAATGATATAATTTCTTTAATTTTCTTATAATTACTTTTTAAAAAGTCCATACTGTCATTTTTTAATTAATCTGTTAATGTGAATTTATCTGCTTCAAGAACTCTAATTCTATTTTCATCATCAAAAGATATTTAAATTTTCTCAACCATTTTATAATTTATTTTTTTTATTATTTTAAAATTTTTAATATATAATTCAAGTAAAATCTACAGATAATGATGAAGGGCTAATGTTCAATATCTATTTGATTAATATAAAAATACCTTTTATATAGCATATAATATTTTTTTAAAACTTTTATAAAAGGGATCTAAAATTTATTCATAAATTTTTTATAAAGTATATGGACCACTTTTATTTATTTTAATATTTAGTTTTCTTTAAATATAGTTTTATAAAATCAAATTATTCATCAAATGTATAATCATCGTTATTTTTGCAATCTGGGTATTTATACTCAATTTAATATATGTTTAAAGCAAACTAAAATAAAATTGATAATATCCATTCATAATTAATATCTTCCATATCTGAACTATAATTCTTATTAAAGTTCCTTAAATAATTTTTATTATTCTAAAATCAAAATCTTGTTTCAAATCTAATATAATTATAAAAATTGATCTCTTATTATGTATATTATTAAAATAACTCTAACTATATTGATAACATTATAATTTTATTATTTATAAAATATCAAAATATAAAATTTATTTTAAATAATATGTTAAATCATTTTATAGTTAGTTTAATGACATCTTCAGCTAACAAAGTTTCTTTAATTATAAGTTCATCAGCAATTTTTTATAAAATTTCATAATTTTCAGTTAGTAAGCCTTTTACTCTTGAATAACTTTCTTTTAGCATTCTTTAAACTTCTTAATCAATTACAAATTGGTATTTATCGCTTGCTTATCCTATTTTATAATAAAATATAACCTTATTCTGTTAATGCAATCAAACTAAAATCTTCATTCATTCCATATTACATTACATATTAATACGCAATCTAAGTAGCATTTTACAAATCACTTGAACATCCTGAACTCACGTCTTTATCTCCCATTAATAATTCTTCAGCAGCTCTACCTCCCATCGCCACATCAATCGTTGATAAAAAGTTTCTTTTTGTTTATGATAATTATTGATCGTTTCCTGGAACCATAGATGTCTATAAATATCATTATTTCATAATAAATCATTACAAATCCAAGTGCATCTCCTCTTGGTAATATAGTCACTTTATGTAAAGGTGTACTCCCTTTTGTTAAAATACTTGTAAGCGCGTGACCCCCTTCGTGATATGCAGTTACTAATTTATCTTTGTCTGATATTATTTGGGTTTTTCTTGCTATTCCCATTCTTATTCTATCTTTTGCAAATTCAAAATCGTCTTAAATTGCAGTATCACGTTAATTTCTGATTGCTTCTAAAATTGCAACATTAACCATGTTTTGAATATCTGCACCCGTAAAACCAGTAGTTTAACGAGCTAAAGATTAAGAATCTAAATCTAATACCTTTTTATAATAACATGGATACTTTTATTTTTTACAAATAATAATCAAATATTTATTTTCTACCCCTTACATCTGGCAATGGTACATGAATAGTCTTATCAAATCTACCTGGTCGCAAAATAGCAGGATCTAAAGCTTTTTCAAAGTTTGTTGCACCAATCACAATAACATTGTCACTTTCTTTAAAACCATCCATTTCAGTCAATATTTAATTTATAGTAGCACGGCCACTACCAGAATCTTAATATTATCTTTTTCCAGCAATTGAATCAATCTCATCTATAAAAATTATTGAAGGAGAATTTTGTCTTGCTTTTGTAAATAATTATCTAACACGAGATGCACCAACTCCTACAAAAATTTCATCAAATTCAGATCCAGTTTTATAAAAAAAACTACAGCCTGCCTCACCTGCCATAGCTCTTGCTAATAATGTTTTTCCAGTTCCTTTTGAAATATTATTAATTTTAATAAGAAAATCTTCATTTTATCAAAAAGATAAATTGATTATTTATCATTTTTAAATCATAATTATTATAAAGTCTCCTGATGCAAAATATAAATTTGATGATTTTTTGACTCAAAAATACTATTGAAGTTATTAACTTAAAAAATATTTACATTTTTCATTTAATTTAGTATTGTATAAATTTATTTAATAATTTTTGATTAAAGTTCCTTAATTAATTTGAGATATAAAATTGATTCAAAATTTATCACAAATTAAAATTTATTAAAATTTGGTAAATAACAATATAATGGAGATATTCTTATAAAAATATAAAATATATTACCTGGGGCACCACTTAATAAAACTCCTTTTGGTAGTCTCGCTCCACTATCTGTATATTTTTTTGGATCTTTAAGATAGTCCACAATATCTAAAAGTTCATCTTTAAATTCATCTATTCCTAAAACATCGCTAAATTTGGTTTATACATTTTTCTACATTTCAATATCGTCAGATTTTCCTAATAAACTTTAAATGGGTGATAATGATTTATTATTTTCACCTATTTCTATTTCTACTGAATCTCCATAGAACTTCCAAAAAAGATATGAAATTAACATGAAATTACCTACTCTAAATATATTAAATGAAGGTTTTTTTTATCTTCTTTATTCAATTAAAGATTCTAAAGCTTCAATAAACTATCTATATGCTTTTTGATATTATTTTTAATCAGCTTATTCTAATATATACTCTAAATTTAAAATTAAATACTTTCTCTTATTTATAAGAATTCTTATATATTTTATACTTTATCTTAGGGTATTAGATTACGAGAATATATGTAATTTCTTATACTAAATTAATATATCAATTTATAGTTGTTTCTTATTTTAGATAGCATCTTATATATCAAATTTATAATTTAAAAGACTTTTTTAATTTAAAATGATTATAGAAGATGATTAAGCTAATTTAGAATTATCTGACAAATTAAACCATTAATCTATTAATACAAATGTGTCAAAATAATAAGAATATAACTAAATATAATAAAATTATATGAACTAATAAGAAGAATAGTTTTTAAATTAATTTGAAATTAATAATGAAAATTCTGGTATAGTTGAAATTTAAAATTCTTTAACATCATTTAGAATCCCTAAATTAATATTCAATTTAGCATTATTTACATTTTTTATTGGAATAATTATGTTGACTATAGGATTTTCTTAGAAAAAAGTATGTTAATTTTTTTTTAATTTTATTTTATTAAGGATAAATAATAGACAGCTAAGATATTTTTTGTTATAGGATCTATTTTTTTTTATCCTATAATTTCACTTATAATTTGGATGTTGTATAAAATGTGGTAATGAATATATTTTTTTAAAACTAATAATATTAATTTAGGTTTCTATGAATTTTTTAATCAAGTTATAATAAATTATTGCCTGCAAAAGTCATATTACTATTTAAATTTTGCCCCTTTACTTTAAAAATATTTTATAATTTGATAATAGATTAATATGATATTTGTGCATTAAAATACAAAAACATTCAAAAACTTGGTTTATATATTATAATTATTAATTTTAATTAATGACATATTAGGAAAGATAAAGATAATACTAATATCACTTGAAAATGATTAATTTTTCTTAAAATATCAAAATGATAAATATATAATTATTAAAGTTTTATTATTAAATTTAATAAAATAATATCTTTAATGTAAAAAGATTTATCTATCCCTAGTGAACCTTAATTAATTTAATTTTTAGAGCAAGTGCTTTCAGGAAATAATGAAAAGATAAAATAAGCAACATAATTTATGAGGTTTTTAAGAATTTAAAATAAGGGCTTTCAGAAAAACAAAAGAATCATTATCAATGTTTTTGCAATTGATATAGACTCATTAATCCCCATAAATAAGGTAGAATTTGCAATAAATTAAGGCAATTATCAGCTGTTTTATGTAAAAAGAATATTTGTGATATATTTGAAAATAAATTATCAAAAGAAGAATAATAGTAAGTTAAGTAAATTTTAATCACATTATTTTTTAATGAGACGGTAAGTGTGGTTAAAAAAGCTATAGGAGCTCTTATAGGTTTTGTAGCGACTATTGCTTTAGAAGACAACAATTGGAATGAATTATTAGCAGAAATATCTTAAAAAACAAATGATGATTAATCAATTGAGTAAAAAAAAGCTGGTTTATAGCTATTGGCCTTTATTTTAGATACAAGTGGAGATTTTTTGGGAGCTTTTTATAATAATTTCTTTACTTTTTTTTAAAAAATTATAACCGATTAAAGTTAAGAGGTATTAAATGTATATTAAATAGATACAAAAAGAAACTTTAAAATGTTTGAATTATCTTTTCTAATAAAATAACTTTAATAAAGAATAAGAATTATAATACTAATAATTAGTTGATTAATGGTTAAGAGTTTTAGATGAATGTATTAAATAAGAAGACGAAGATCTTGTTTAATAAACATTTGAAACTATATCACTTATAGTAAATTTTATATAAAATAGGCTGAATAGAAATCAAAGTTGTTGAATCCCTATTTAACTAATATTTTGAATTATGTTTTAAGTGATAAAGTATTATTTTATATAATTATAGATA
>Ga0228633_1000331_pt1 | contig 13310 bp, 3 predicted proteins | sample 41DmetaG_FD_182703 | JGI IMG/M metagenome (GOLD analysis project Ga0228633, IMG submission 182703) | Seawater microbial communities from Monterey Bay, California, United States - 41D | ecosystem: Environmental > Aquatic > Marine > Coastal | place: USA: California | collected 2016-11-13
CCCAACCCCAACCCCAATTTTGCATAAATATATATGTTATGAATCTTGAGTGAAATTTAGAATTTTTTTGTAATCTAATTATAAATTAAAATAATATATATAATAATTAATTTGCTGAAAAAGCAATTGAATATAAATTAAAATAAAGAAAATTTAACAAATTTAGAAGAATATGTTAATTATCAAATAAATTTCTATTTTATAAATTGATAATGGATATTAAATTTTATATAATAAAGATTACTTTTTTTATATCGAATACAGAAATTATTGCACTTAAAATGATATAAAAATGAAAAGAACAGTTTTCTATATGAATTATTAATTTGATATATGATATTATTTCCAAATAAATAATAAGAAAATATTCTAATTTAAGAAAAATAGCAAAATTGTTTAAGTTTCATTAAATTTATTTAATAAAAAAATTGAATAATTTTTAGTAGTTAAGAAATTTGATTAATTAGAATAGATAGAAAAATAAAATTTTATAATAAATACGATAAACTATTTATAAAATGATTTTGAATAATATTTATATATATTAATGATAAAAAAATTAATTTAATCACGAATTTTATAGAATAAATCTGAGTTTTACAAAGTTGATGTACTCAAATAACCTAAACTCAAAATGAGAACAAGTGTTTAAATTCTTCCTCCACCTGGATTGAATCTTCAAATTCCTGGTAAATTTTAATTTATTATAAGATTGGGATCCAAATATATTTTTATTAAGAATTGGGGGGGGTGTTTCGGAATATTCTGATAAATTTGAAAATATCAATGAAATATTCACATTAAAATCTGTAAATATTGCATATTATAGAAAGAAATGAAAGAAAAAGGATTGCCTGCTAGGCATAGGAAATATATTTTAGACGCTGTAGAGTAAATGAGAAGAGGAATTTTAACTTTTGAATATTTAGAACGAAGAACTTGTCTTGAAATTAAAAAGAATAAAAAATGATTTTATATATTATTTTAAATCAACTGTAAATAATATAATAAACAATATCTTTTAAATTAAAAGTATATTTCTGAAATTTAAAGAAATATAGTATAAGTTAAAAATAAATTTTAAAATTTAAAACGATTATATAGTAAAGAATACGATAAGAATTCATTTTTTAAACTAACTTTTAATATATAGTATTTTTTATGATAATAATAATTGAAATTTTTAAGACAATAATCAAGTTTATAAGAAAATGATTTGATTTAATATAAAGCTATTACTTTGTTAAAAAATAAATTTACAATAAAAGAAAGAATAAACTATACAAATCAAAAATAAATTTAAAATAATTTAAAACTCAGGTTTAAAGTTATATTTGATTTATGATATATAAATATACATTAAAATGTAAACAGAAAAATTATTACTTATATTTATTTCATTGATATTTATAACATTATTAAGCTTTTAGGCATTTATAAAAAAATGTACAATTTTGGAAAAAATAATGAAATAAATTCAAAAAAGGTTTAAAAAAATAAAAAAACTGGAATATAAATTGAAATATTATGTATAAACTAGATAATAAAGTTCAATCATTTTTTTTAGTTCTATTTTCTGGTAAATCGATTTAATATGCATAATATAGTTTTTTATTTTTTTAATTTTATTATACAAACATTTTATTTATTTATTATTTATAATTATTCATTTTTATATGATTTAAATATGGTAATTTTTTGTTTTCTGTATATTCTTCTTTTTCATTTTTAAAAATCTTAAATTTATCATACTAGAAATTTTCATTTTCTTATTATTTTTATTATTTTTATTGTAAAGATTTTTGCTGATTAAAAATTCTAAGATCAGAATTTTAAAATCTTTGTTTTTTAAAAATTTTCTCTTTTTTACCGATCTATTTTACTTCAGTTTTATTCATAAGGGCATCATTTTCTATTTATTATAATTTTTTTTTTTCTATTAGAATTTTTTCTTATTAAAATTTTCTTTATTTTTCCAAAAGTAATAAAAATTTTTTTTTCTTTTATAATAAAAATTACTTTTTCCTCTAATTCAAATTATTATTGTTCTTCTTTTTTTTACATATTAATTTTAATTTATTATTATTTTTCATTTTATTATTATATTTTTTTCTTAAATTATAAAAATTTTACTTTCTCCCATTCTTTGAATTTAGAATTATTCATTTATTACCTAATTTCTGTGTATTCGTTTATTTTTTCTATACTATGTGATTTTTATTGTACATCATTTTATAAAGTTTCAAATTATTTTAATATTTTTTTAGAATGGTCAAAAGTTATGTATTTGATATTATTTAAGGTGTAACTTTATTTATCTTATACAAATAAATTATCTTATTACTTTTATTTTAATTATTTTTTATAAAAATAATTTTATTTAATATTTTCTTCATCTTTTCTTTATTATTTATATTCATTTATAAATTATAATAATTATTTCATTTCTATATGCTACAATGTTAAATTAAATCTTATTTATATATTATTTACTAAAATTATTATTATTCATCTTTAAAATCTTAATTATCGATTAATTTTTGAAAATCTTCCCATTCTTATAAAGTAATATTTTTAAAAATTGAGTGGCATATTTTTTAATAATCTGTTTTCAATATATAAAAAATCAAAATTAATCCAGATTTTCTTTTATTATTTATTATTACAATAGATAATTTCTTAATATATCTTTTTCTCTTCTTTATCCTGGAAAATTATCATTATTTGAAATAAATTCAAATAATTGAAATAATACATTTATACTTTATTATTTTTATTCTTAATCATTTCTATCTAGTATAACAATTATTAAAGTTTAAAAAGATTGGAAATCTTTTTTAAAAATTCTAAATGATTATAATTATTTTGAAAATGTTAATAAAATAGATAACTAAAATATATATAATATAACAATTTCTTTTTTTATTTCTTAATTTGTATTTTCATCTTCCAATAATTTAAATAAATCACAAAAATATGAAAAATAATATGGATCATAAAAAATTTCTATTAACCTTGATTCAGATACCGTTTTTAAAGTTTTTATTATTATTTATATATCATCACAAGATATAGAATTCAAATTTCTGAAAATAATGATATATTACTTTAATTTCTTAAAAACTTTTTTGAAATAATTTTTATACGGATCATTATCTGAGTATGGATAATTTTCAAATACATTTTTAAAATTTTAGTACATTTCTTTAAACTGATTTTTATTCACATATTTTTTAATTTCCTCTTATTCATCTTTAATTTTTAAATTGATTATTTCGGGTATAATTGGAATACCTAAAGGATAAATCAAATCTTTATCAAAAGACTATCTTTAACTATAATAATTATTGTATATCAATTCATATAAATTATTTTCATTTTGCAAGTTATCAGGCTTTAAAATGATTTTTAACATGTCTTAAAGCATTTAAGGAATTACTCTAATATTTATATAATACACTATTTCATAAAAGTATTTGGCATGCCTAAATGTGGATTAACATTTATTTCTATTAACCAGACACGAATGTCTTCATCAATTAAAAAATCAAAACCAAATAGCTCGAAACATGGGTATGTTGAATTTTAATTCATTGTACCTTATACACTTTATATACTATCTATAACTATATCTTTCATTCTCGGACATATATGTTTTTCAAAATTCACATCTTTATGATAAATTTTCAAATAATTTTCAAAATCTTTAAACGATAGAGTATTTCCTTCCTCATGCTGACCATAATTCTCTAAATATTTTTAAAAACAATTATTTGTTAAATGAACCTCATTTTTTTAACTTATATATTATTATTTTCAAAATTATACTTTAAAACTTATTTAGTTTTAAAAATTACATAAATAATATTTGATAAATAATATTTTATATGAATATATTTTTAATAATTTAAAATTTGTCTTACTTATCAGTAGTATATGTATCAGATGATGTTCTAATATAGCCTTTTTTGTACATATAAACATCGTATTTATCAGTAACAAGCACCCAAATTCTGATATCAAATTTTCGCTTTTTATAAAGTAATGGTTTTTCTATATATTTTTGTATTACAAATTAGCTTTATATTGGTTTTTATTATAAATATTATTTAATTTAGGTTAATGATGTATAAATTTGGATTCCTCTTCCCTGATTATAAAAATTCATACTTAGTTTAAATTTATAGGTTTAATTATCCATATATTTTCTTAACAATGCTTTTAAGGTACCATATTTTTACAATCGAAATTTTTTTTAATCAATCTATACTATTTTTCAAAATTTCTAAATTCTTAACTCTCAAAATCTGCACTTACTATATAACTATTAGGCGTAGAATCCCAAATTCCATATTATTACAATTCTATTATTATATAATAAACTTGCTTAAGGATTTGATTAGTAATATTTATTTAATGATAAAATCAAACCATTTTTTGTTGTTAAACATAAATTTTACTCAAAATGATTTAAAATCTTTAAAAAATAATATGTTTTTATTAATAATGAATCAAGTTTTTAATTTCATATTAAATTAGTAAAGATTTGAAAAAAACTGTAAATTTATTAGTAATATTCTTAAAAATATTCTAAAATTGACTTTTTCATTATCAAATTTTTTATAAATATTTTTTTTACTAAAAATTTATAAATTTTGAAAATAAACTAAATTTATTTTGAATAGAAATATATACAGTAAAATTATTGGTAGGCATTTATTAATATATTTTCGATGAAAAATTATTAGGTTTCCATACAAAATTGATATCTTTAAAATCTTTGACTTCGTTTTCTTATATCTTTTAATTAAGTATAATACTTAAATCCAGTCAGCAAAATATTATAATTGGCTTGATATCAAATTTGAATTATTTCCTGAATATATTATATATTTTTTCTTTTATATCATGAAATTAATAAAATAATTATATTTTAATCGTGAAAATTTATATCTTTTTTAAAACTTAAATACAATAATAATATTATCAATTATAGTATATAAAATTAAAATTTATATAAATTACAAAATTATATTATAAGATTCTAATATGCTAAAAATTTTATAAAAATATAATAATGCACGATTTTTACAAAAATTTTGTACAGATTATAGTAATAAATTGAAATAAAGTGAAAGATATAGATTTTCAAAAAAAAAAGCAATAAATGATATAGTTTCTGATTATTTTTTCAATTATAATGATAAAACATTGATATAAGATTTTAAAAAAAAAAATAATACATAACAAATAACAGTCAATTAAGCTTAAGAATTATTCTCAGATGAATAAATGACATTTGATGATATTGATAAAATTGAATAATTTTTAGAATCTGAAAAAATAAATTAAAAAATTCTTTAAAATTTTGAAGATAATAAAAACATTTACAATATATAAAATATGACACAATTTTTTAAATAGATTAATAAAAATTTACATTTTTAAGATGAAATTTAAATTAAATCATAAAAAAGATTTAAAAGAATGTAGGAAAGAATATAAAAAATAGATTAAAATATAGAATTATAAAATACAGATGAATTTTTGTCTTTTGAATAAATAAAAAATAATGAATTTTATTAAAATGCATTATAACATTCATTTGATTTAATTGACAAACAAAATATAGAATAAAGTTTATAAATGGTAATATAAATGGCAAAATTTGAAAAATGTATTTTAGATAAATTTTATAATAAAATGAAATCTGTAATTTTATATTTTAATATAGATTTTTAATTAAAATGATATTAGAAGTTTTTAAGCAATATTGTTATTCATTGAATATTTTTAGACAAAAGAAAAAGATATAAATTCAGATTATTTATCTGAGATCTTAAAATAAGATTTTTCAACAATTTAATTATAATAAACATTAAAAATTAGTATTATTTTAGAATAATCTTTATAAAAAAATTCGAAAAATTTAGAATTAGTATCAGAAATCTAAAGCAAATTAGAGCCTTATATAATAAAATATTTTGATTAGTATGAAATTAATGATCTTGTATAAGTTTATCTTTAAGTTTCTTATACACACTGTGGATCTATCTAATTTATTTAATTACTACAATTTTAAATTATTTCATAAATAAACAAATTAAATATAAAATTTTTAGTATAATTGATAAATAAATCTAGCAGACTTTATTATAAACGTGATATATATAATTTAGAATAATTTACAAATTTTACAGATGTTTTATTATAATAATTAATAAAACTACTACCCGAAGGATAATTGAAATTAAAATAAATTATTATTTTATTATAAGTAAAATTTATTAATATAAAAGCATTTTTATTAATAAAATGAAGAAAAATTAAGCTATTATGAATTTTTATCAATTTAGTTTATAAAAATACTTGAGAATAATAAAATATATGATTTAGAAAGTAAGTCAGATCATTAATAAATATATTATAAATTGACTTATGCTGGAATATAGTCAAAACCTATAACATAAATAATAACACATAAAATGATTAATAATAATATATAAACTTTTGAACTTATATAAGATAAAAAAGATAATAAAATTGATAAAAAAGATACATAATAAGATAAAAATGTCTAAATTAGTTTATAAAAATCATCATATTCTTATTTAAAACTTGATATATAGTTTTTATGGGCATTGGTTGTTAATTTGTAAAATTTAAACATGATGGGTCAAGCTAATTTTGATTATTTAAATAAATTGATAAGATAAATAAATAATTAAATAATTTAAGAGTAAAAAAATGAAAGTATGTGTATTTTAAATAGATTAAATAAGGGTTTAATAAAATTTAATAGAAATGATGTACTAAATCAATTTTATATTAAAAAAATATGGTTATAATATGATAACAAAATAAATAAATATTGATTAATTTTTAAAAATAAACATAAAAGTATATTCCATTTTTTATCCTAAACCTACTTCTAATGAATCATAATTTTTTAAAATTGAAAAACGCATGTTTATCTAAATATTATAAAATTAATATTCACAAAAATTTTAAAGGTTTAATAATTTTATTTTAGAGATTATAAATATTAAGACTATATATTCTCATTTAAATTATAAAATGATAAAAATCTAATGCTATTTTTCATAAATGATAAAACTGAGAAATTTTAGAATAGACCAAGTTTATTTTTGAAAATTAGAAAATAATGTTTAGATCTTAAAAATATACCATTTTTAGAGATCGATAGATAAGAATTAATATAACATGCTAAAAATAATTCAAAATCTAATATATAATCATATATTATTGATAAATATTTCAAAATATTAAAAGAAAGAAGCTATTAAGATGAATATTTTTTAGCTTTATAAACAGAAAAATAAGAAATCTTAGAATTAATCACAGATAAAAACTAAATTGTGGAAATATAAGAATAATAAGAAATATAAGAAGAAATATAAGAAGTTTAAGATTAATAATCGAAATAATAAGACTATCAATACTCTGATGATGAGGAATATGAAAAAGATTAATTAAATATATAAAAGAAATTTAATAGAAAATGATTAAATTTATAATTTTATATTAATATTATTATTTTTTCACAACTAAGCTCAAACTGGATAGATTTTATGTTCTTTTTTATATTTATTCATAATTTTGTATTTATTAATTTTTATATTTTGATTTTTTTATAATAAATTATTATAAATAATTAATTTATATTAAACCCATAATAAAATATTTATAATAAAAGTATATATAGAATTTTTTAATACAGCAATTACTTACCTGGCTGGAGCAGTTGTCGATCAATTAGGACAACTGCTTGGGGTGGAGCAGGACATTGCACTAAAGTTGACTGTAATACCCTATTGTTGCCCGTTTGGGCAACCAAGCAGCAAAATTTCTGTCAGTAGAGAATTGCGTTCGCGCGTTCTCTGCCAATTTAAAATTAAACAAAAAAATATTATTAATATTATAAAATTATTTATTAATAAACTTATTATCACATTGTCAGTCATTATTATTCTTTAATAAAAATATTTTGCATTTCTAATTAAGTTATTAATAATTCTTTTTTAAAGTAATACATTTAGATTTATTCTTTTATTTATACAAAAATTTTGAATATTTAAATAAAATTATGAATAAAGATTATAGTAAAAATAATACAAAAGATAACTAAATTATACAGCCTTTAAATCTAATAAAAGTATTTGGACATGTTTCATAAAATAAACATTAAATTTGTTCAATTAACGATGAAATTATAATTATATGTAATTATTTAATAAAAATAAGGCAATACTGTTATTGCAATATATAATCCTATTATCAATAAATAAACATAGTTTTTATATTCTCCAAACAAAAAAATCTTTTCTTGCATTGATTTATCACCTTGTAAAAGATATTTAGTTGCTGCCGAAGGCAATGATTATAATCCTTAATTAATTATTTTTGATTTGTAAGACAAAATATCAAATAGTTTTTAAGGTCACAAGTAAGGTATAAAAATAGTAAAGTTTTCACCTAATGGAAAAATTATTATTTCTTTAGGAAATTCTAAAGACAATGTAAATTTAATAATATTAAGGGATTATTCATATGGAAAACAAATAAAAATGAATTATAGATAATCTCAAAAAATAAAATCAAAAAAGATGTAAATTCGATTTGCTTTAATAAAAAAGGAACTTTTATGGTAACTATAGGAAAAGGGTATATAAAATTTTGGCCATTTTTAGAAGACGGAAGTCCTATTCTTTTAAAAGTAAAATAAGATAGCTATGTGATAGAGGGTAAAAATGCTTAATTAAATCAAAATTTTTAATCTAAAAATTTCGTAGATTGTGAATTTATAGATAATTAATTATATGTGCTTTCATAAGACGGTATTTTAACAATTATTAATGAATAAAAATAGTTGGGAAAGTAAATATTAATTTGAATATAGATGGATGGATATCAAATGCAAATAAGCATTTTCATTAATTGCAACTTAAAATCGGATATATTGTGGATGTTCAGACGGAATTATGTACAAATTTATTAAATATTAATAGAAGGGTATTTAATTAAGAAAAATTAGAACATTTGTGTGTTTTTCCAAAACCACCGTCCTTAGGTGATTATAATGAAGAAAATAAAAAAGATCGTAATAATATATATGCGGATGTTATAGCAATCTTATTAAATTAAGGAGAAAATAGAATTATTAGTATATATTCAGATAAAACTTTGTTTATATGGGATGTATAAGATCTTAAAAAAATAACAGTTAAAAGAAGTTTTTTATCCCATTAAAATTCTATATCAGATATGCATATTTTATAGTTTAATTCATCTGTAGAGAGCACTTTTTTTATTACAGGTTGTTAAGATAAAACAGCAATGATATGGTATTATCTTAACAATTATAGGTATATTGGAGAAAAAGAGCTTGAAAATTGTATAAAACGTAATCTTTTTTGTAAAAATTTGTCTAAAATTATATATAACTAAGATGAATTTGTAAAATATGATAAATCATAAAATAATTCTATAAGTTGTCTTAAATGTTCTATAGAGGGAAATTGGTAAATTTAAAAATATGAATAGGTTAGCTGTAGGCGATTTTTTAGGGGTTTTAAAAATTTATGATTTAGTATATTTTAATTGTATAAAAAAAATTGAAGCTCATGATATGGAAATTATAAATTTAGATTTTATTTAGTATAATGATAATTATGTAATATATGCAATATTTAGTTTTTATTAAGTTGTTCAAAAGATAGATTAATACACATTTTTGATGTCAATAATGATTTTAAAATATTTGATATTCTTGATTAGCATTACAGCGAAATATTGTGTTGTAAATTTTGCTTAATAAAATAAAAAATATACATAGTTTCATCATCATATAATAATACATTTATAATATATGAATATAATTAATAATTTTAAGTAAAAGCTTTTATTGATTATTTGAATAGAATATATAATTTTGAAGTAATAAATTTAAATCATAGTTATGCTAAGAATATTTTATATTAGGCTAAGATAATTGCATATCATATTTTTGCATGGAATCTTTTTAAATAATAAAATAATATGATACATTTGAGGATAAAAAAAATTATATTAATTTAAAAATATGTATAGACAGTTCATTTACTTATATGGCTGTCTATAGTAGTGATAATGTAGTAAGAATTCGTAAGATAAAAACAAATAGAATTGTATCTTTTGCAGCCAGAGGCGAAATAATTACAAATTTATTCTTCACTTTAGACAATTAGAATGTTATAATGTCAAATCAAAAAGGATGTATTATGGTTTTCAAATTAAACAGTTAAATTATAGTATAATTTATAATTTTAGAATAATATTGATAAAAAAAAGAAATAATTGGGAATGATTGCAAAAAGATTTGATGAAATTTTGTAAACTAGCAAATAATTTACAATAAATACATTTTGGATTGAAAATGAATTAAGATCTTTAAATGAAAAAAGAAGCCTTATTTCTATTGGAAAAATTTCGAATAATAAGTAAGAAAAAGTTGTCGAAGTTTCTGATGACAGTTAAAATGATATTATATTGCAAGATACTGATTAAACATTATTAGAAAAATAAAAAGTTATAATTTTTAATTAAGGATTATGATATTTAAGATAATAAGCAAATAAATGAATCCATGCCGTAAAATGAGACAAATTAAGAATTTTATCAAACTTTGAATGAAGATATACAAGAAAGCTAAGTTAAATAAACTGAAGATTTAATTTCAAGAGATACTATTACAAAAAATTATTATAGTCAAAAACTTAAGAATCCATCTATGAATATATCTAACGTATAAAATCTTGAATCTATGAATAATATAATGCATTAAATAAATAACTCAATGCTTATAAATGACGTTTCTCTTTTAAACAGTAATGATAATAAGTCTGTAAATAATTCAATTAATATAACTAATAATAATTCTATAAATAATTCTATAAATAATTCAATTAACTTAAATAATAATAATTCAAATTTATCGAATAAATCAAACAGAATATTAGTAAATCGTAGTTAATTGAAACCTAAATTAGAAATAATATAGGAAAAAAATGTTTAAGATAATTCATTAGCTTATTCATTTTCTTAAAATTTTAGTGCACTTGATTAAACATTTTAAGATAATGATATCGTTTAATAAAATCCATAAATATAATCTTTTATTAATGATATAAAAGATCCGTAATTAAAAGAAGTTCCTGGATTATTAACACCGGATTAAGAAAGTATAGTCTTTTAATAAAATGATATATAGAAACACATTATGTCTAATTTTTGGAAAAAAAATCAAAATTAATCTGTGACTTAATCTAATAATAATTAAATTAATTAATAAGATATTTAATAGTAAGCTTAAATTATATAAAATAATATATAAACATAAATGCATCAATTAAATTTATTGTAAAATTAAATCAATCAAGTTGATAATTAAGAAATTCAAAGCAATTTGAATTAAAAAATGCAAAATATTTATGAAGAAATTTAAGATTAAATTCCATAAAAATATGTATCAAATAAAATAGAAAATATTATATATAAAGCTGCTTAAAATAGTCATAATTAATACAATTAAAAAATAATAGAAACAATATTGTCATTATAAAAATGAAATTTATTCAAAATATTGTCTAAAAAATATAAAAACATTTTCTCATTTAAAACAATAATTTTTTAAAATAATTTTTAAATCATGTGTATCCAATAGGTGGAAGTTATTGACTTTTTTTCATACTACTTTTATAAAAATTATAATAGGAATTTTCGTCAGATTTTTTTTATTCTTTTTTTTTATTCACTTGCATTTAATCTATTTATCATATTATATACTTTAATCTATGATTATAGCATCAAAATTAATATAACCTTCTTAATTATGTCCTCCAAAAATATATATTTTCTCATTTATCAAAAGACTTCCGTGACCTGCTCTTTTAAAAATTTAATCTCCAAAATTTTCTACTTTTAACCAATTAAGATTTTTTAAATTTAGAATGAAAAAATCATCATAATATTAGTTTTTATTTTAGGATTTACCGCCATGAATAATATATAAATTTTCTTTATAATTGAATTAAGCTGAATGAGCAAATCTTTATTAAGGTGGTATTCCTAAGGTAATAGGAGTAATAACATTATCTTTATCAAAATTTTTTATTTATAAAATATCTCTAAATATATAAATGCCTTCTTATTAAATATTTGAAGTTATTTTTTATTCAAATATTTTAGTCAAAACCTCAATTTTTCTATCGGGCTCGAAAACAGAAGTTATTGAATGAAGACTTAATGCTAAATTTATTTCAATTTCTTACCAAGTATATGATTACATATCAAAAGCCCACATATCAGAAAATTAATTGCTTTTTGTATCTTTTCCACCGTGGATTATCATAAATTTCCCAATAATGCAGCTCGCTTAATTATATCTAGGTTATATTTACTAATTATTTGTATTAGTCTATTCCCATTTAAAATTTGCTAAAAATTATTAATAAACTTGTATTATAAATATTAACTCCATTTGTAAGATTTTTCATTTTTTTAGTTTTCAACATGCCTCCGAATACAATAATTTTATCTTTATACGCTTATAATGAGTGCCCATATCTAGGACATGTGGGAATTTAACCTTTTTATTCTAATTATTCCCATTATTATGTATAAGGATCCCAACGATTAAGATCCATATAAACATTTATACCTATTCCAGCATACATAAAAACTTATTTATTTGCAATTGCAAAACTTGTTGATTCTCTTGTTTAAGGTTTCCATTTGAACTATATTATACTAAATTAACATTTTTGATACAAGTTATATATTAAGATATTTTACTTTAATCATTTTTATCTTAATAAATTATTACTTTTTATGGTTTAGTTTTTATTTTATTAAAATCGTCATATTCTTTTATTTTTATATCTTTCTATTAATTCTTATATAATCTTAAATAATCTTTTATTTATTATATCTTTTTCACTTTTTAATTTTCATTAAATTATGAGTAATCTTCATTTTATTTTTTTCTTTTATATAGAATGTTTAAACTAGTTTGCATCGATTTATTTTTTTCATCACTATATTACAAAATTGAATTCAAATCTTATAAAGATTTGTAATTTTTTTTATTTACACTCAATAATGGCTCAAAATTTAGCATTATAAATAATAATATGGTTATTTTGATCATGATAATTATAATAAATTTTATTGTATCTTTAGATAGATACCTTAAAATTAAAATCGCTTTTGGGAAAAGTAAAGTTCGCCATTTTTTAATTTAAGACGTGATA
>Ga0228633_1000332_pt1 | contig 13309 bp, 10 predicted proteins | sample 41DmetaG_FD_182703 | JGI IMG/M metagenome (GOLD analysis project Ga0228633, IMG submission 182703) | Seawater microbial communities from Monterey Bay, California, United States - 41D | ecosystem: Environmental > Aquatic > Marine > Coastal | place: USA: California | collected 2016-11-13
CTATCAAATGGTAATGATTTAATAAATTACTAACTTTAATAAAAAAAGTAAAAAATGATAATAAGTACAACTGAAACAATTCCATCTAAAGAAATTACTGAAATTTTAGGAATAGCAAGAGGATCTACAGTAAGAGCAAGAAATGTAGCCAGAGATATTTTTGCTGGAATAAAAAACCTTGTAGGTGGTGAGATTGAAGAATACACTAAACTTCAAGCTCAATCAAGAGAACAGGCTTTATCTAGAATGATTGAAGATGCCAATAGAGTAGGAGCTGACGCCGTTGTAAATGTAAGATTTATGACATCCGTTATTTCCCAAGGTGCTGCCGAGGTTTTAGCATATGGAACTAGCGTTAAACTTAAATAACATGAGCATATCATGGCTAATAATTGGAGGAGTTCTACTAGTTTTTGCACTTGTAAACAGATATAACAAGTCAAAAGAAGAAAACTTTGAAGATAGAGATAATTAACATTCTAATAGGAATGTTTATATATAAATGTATATTTGTTATATTATGAAAAAATACTATTTAGATATACTAACAAATAAATACGCTGATTTTAAAGGTAGAGCAAGAAGAAAAGAATATTGGATGTGGACACTATACTACACAGTAATATTATTGTTTGCAATGGTTTTAGATAGTGCTCTTGGATTAAATTTTGAACTTTTAGGTCAAAATTTAGGTTATGGTTGGCTTTATGTTACTATTGGAATAACACATTTAATTCCTGGATTGGGAATAGTAGTAAGAAGATTACATGATGTAGGTAAATCAGGTTGGTTTTATTTAATTATTTTGATACCGCTAATCGGATTTATATGGATTCTAGTATTATTTTGTACAGAGGGTGTTAAAGAAGATAATAAGTGGGGGTCTAACCCAAAATTAATTAATTAAATTTTTATATAAAATGAAAAAGTTTTTTCAATTTTCGGGAACAATAAATGGTACAACATATTTTTTAAGAATATTATTTTCAATAGTTCTTTCAATTCCTGCCATAATTATAATATTTGCATTTTTTGGACTTTTTGCAATTGAATATGCTGAAATTGACATGCAAAATCCTGAAGGATTTGATCAACAAGCTTTCGAAGAAAAAATCGAGAGTAATCCTGACGAATTTCTTGAAACTTTAAAATCTTCATTCACTCCATTTTGGATTATATCAATAATAATATCTTTAATACCTGTCATCTGGTTTGGTTTAGCATCTTATTATAAAAGAGTTTCTGCTTTATTTTATGATAATAGGCTGAATATCTTTATTGGTTTACTGGCATTTGAAATTTTAGCTGATATTATGGTTATAAAATTTGACAATTGGATAGGAAATGTGTTTATGGCTGCACAAATTATAGTACTTCTATTTATGTTATTCAAAAATTCAGGAATAGAAGAACACGAAGGTTAACCACCAATTCTTTTTACTTTATGACCTAAGTCTTCAAGAATTTGAGTGACTTTATCTCGTGTTTTACCTTGAATAATTATCTCATTATTTTTTACTGATCCACCAACGCCAATTTTATTTTTTAAAAATTTTGATAAACCTTTAAGTTCTTCTTTAGTACCGTTAAATCCTTTAATCACTGTTACTGGTTTTCCAGCTCTTCCTTTTACGCTGTAATGAGCTTCTAAACTTTGTAATGCTATATCATCTTGTTTTGAGGTATTTTCTGTCTCAGGCTTAAGAGTTTCATCATTTTTAATTAGAGATTGAAGATCAGAAAGGGAAGAAAATTTTTTCATTACTTTTTCATTACACCAATATCAATTAACCTATTGATCAAAAAATCATGAGCTGAAATATCATCGAAAAGTTTTGGATTTTTTTCATCAATACAATTATCAAGAACATTAAGTTTCATTGATCCCACTGGATGTAAAAAAAATGGAATTGAATATCTAGATTTACTCCAATATTCCTTGGGTGGATTAACCACTCTGTGAATAGTAGATTTTAGTTTATTATTAGTGTATCTTGAAAGCATATCACCAACATTAACAACTATCTCATCTTTTCCTGCAATTGCATCAATCCACTCACCTTTATTATTTTTCACTTGTAATCCTTTACCATGAGCACCCATTAAAAGAGTAATTAGATTAATATCTCCGTGTGCAGCAGCTCTAACAGCATTTTCTGGCTCTTTTGTAATAGGAGGGTAGTGAATTGGTCTTAAAATGCTATTTCCATTAATAACGTATTTATCAAAATGATTTTCATCAAGGTTTAGAAACAAAGCAATGGCTCTTAAAACGTACATACCGGTTTTTTCTAAAGCTTTATATGTTGTTTCGCCGGATGAATTGAATTCTGGAATCTCATTGACATATGGATTATCAGGATAATTAAAATTTAGTTTATCACTTGAATTTAAATATTGACCAAAATGCCAAAATTCTTTTAAATCTCCTTCTTTTTTACCTTTAGCATGTTCTTTACCAAAAGAAGTATAACCTCTTTGACCTTTAAATCCTTCAAATTCATAATTAGACTTTAGTTCTTGGGGTAGATCAAAAAACTGTTTTATCTGTTTATAAAGATTATCTATATTTTCTTTGGATAAAAAATGACCTTTAAGGGATAAAAATCCAATTTCTTGATATGCTTTTCCAACAGCATTTACAAAATCCTGTTTCCTATTATTATCATTTGACAAGAAATCATTTAAGTCTAAAGAAGGGATATTACTCATTTCTTATATCAATTCATTAATATTCTTGTAATCAAGATCAAAAGCATCAGCTATAGCTTTATAAACAACATTTCCATTTATAATGTTAAGACCTAGTTTCAAAGATTTATCATCATTACAAGCCTTAATCCAACCTTTATTTGCAATATCTAAACCTTGTTTTATTGTAGCATTAGTTAAAGCTTCTGTTGATGTAGCAGGAACTGCACCTGGCATGTTAGCTACGCTGTAATGAACAACATTATCTATGATATATGTAGGGTTTTCATGAGTTGTTGGATGAGTTGTTTCAAAACAACCACCTTGATCAACTGCAACATCAACTAAAACTGTTCCATGTTGAAGTTCTTTTAGCATATTTTTAGTTATTAAACTTGGAGCTTTTGCACCAGGTATTAATACTGCACCAATTATTAAATGTGCAGATTTGATAGCCTGTGAAATATTGTAAGTACTTGAAAATTGTGTGGATACATTTTTAGGCATTACATCATCTAGATATCTTAGTCTATCTAAACTGATATCGAAAATCGTCACGTTAGCTCCTAAACCTGCAGCCATTTTAGCAGCCTCTGATCCAACAACACCACCTCCTAAAACTATTACATTAGCAGGTTTAACACCAGGAACTCCACCAAGTAAAATACCATAACCATTTTGAGGTTTCTCTAAAAACTTAGCTCCTTGTTGAGCAGCCATTCTTCCTGCAACTTCAGACATAGGTGTAAGTAAGGGTAAAGACATATCATCATTTTGTACAGTTTCATAAGCAATACAAATGCTATTAGATTTTATCATAGCTTTTGTTAACTTTTCTGATGATGCAAAATGAAAAAAAGTATATACAATTTGACCTTCTTTAATTAAAGAATATTCCGATTCTAATGGTTCTTTAACTTTAACAATCATTTCAGAGTTTGAATATATATCTTCAATAGTGTTGTGAATAACTGCACCAACTTTTTCATAATCAGAATCTTTATATCCACTCCCTAGTCCTGCATTTTTCTGAACCAAAACTTTATGTCCATTATTAACAAATGAATTTACTCCAGAGGGAGTCATACCAACTCTGAATTCATTATTTTTTATTTCTTTTGGAACTCCAACAATCATAATTTTAAATTTATATCTGCATAGATAATTACAAAATTCCTAATAACAAAGATCAAAATCATTGTTTATATAAAAATATCATAATTATTTAATTAATAACTGAACATTTAATAATTATTCGAATAAGTTTTTATTAATTGTTGGAAATAGTTTGAGTGCGTTTTTGTAATATAATTTTTTTAAAACTTCATCTGGTAAATCAAGTCCATACATTTTCCAAAGACCATGTCTTTTTCTGTAATAATCAAAATATTCATCAGATGTTTCGAGTACTCTGAAATATACATCAAATTCTGATTTTTTATATGTGTCTTTACCAAACATCAGACGGTCTTGGTAATCAATAAAAAATTTTCTTGCTCTTCTTGGTTGTCGTCCTAATTCTCCAATAACAGCACCAATTTCAGTGTAAACGTTAGGTAAATTGTCCAAATGATCTTCTAATTTATTTAAATCGTTAGCCATCCATCCCATATGAGCATTAATAAAAGTAGTATTAGGATGGTTTTTAAACATATTAAACTGTTCATCCATTACTGTTTTAAATGTTGGGTATTTATCAGAAGGTCTAAAGCTTCCAGGTTTTTGTCTTGCGTGTAACCATCTTTCATTGTATTTGTCAATAGGATCGAAAAAAGGGGAGGGCTCACCTGAATGAATTAAAACAGGAATATTTAATTTTCCACAAATATCCCAAATAGGGGATAATCTAGAATCGTCTACTTTTACTCTTTTCCCAGAGGAATCTTTAAGTGACAAACCTAAATTTTTATAAACTTTTAAACCAATAGCTCCGTCAGAAACAGCATCTTCAATGATTTTTACTGAATTTTTTGCAAAATCTTTATTATCAATTTTATTAAAATCTAAATTAACAAATACTCCAAATCTATCTGGGAAACTATTTTTAATATTGGTTAAAGACTTTTCAAGATTTAGATCCATTAGAGATTGATTTCCAGTAAATGTAGCTAAACCTGAACCACTTAAATTAATCATAAATCCCATATTAAGACTATCCATTTCAGAAACTAATTTTTCTAAATTTGAAAAAGACATGTCCCATTGATGACTATGTACATCAATAAAAGGGTATTTAGATCTATTTATTTTATTTTTTTCTACAACTAGAGATGTTACAGGAGAATATTCTTCAATATCCATTAAATTATTTTTCTTTTGAACTTTATCAATAGCCCAATAAGAAATACCTGTTGTAATAAGTACAATAACTAAAATTGAAAATAAAAAGAGTAGGGCTTTAGTAAAATTTTTAAATGAATAAAACTTCATTTTATTTAAAAGGCATTAATACCTCAGTTAAATCCCATCTTAACCTTACAGATGAACCAATTGAATCTGATACAAAATCTATTGTTAACTGATCAACAGATTCATTTAAGTTTGTTGGATAAGCATCAAAGGAAAATAAATCATTACTCTCATCAGGTTGTACTATTCCAAAATAACCATTTTCAGAGTTAATTACTACTTTCCATTTGTCTTTGCCAGGAATAGTATATAGTGAATATTCACCTGAGGGTAATATATTATCACTAAAATTTAATTCAGTGTTTGTATTAATAATAGTATGTCTGTTCGCACCAGTTCTCCAGTACTCATTAAATGGAACTAAAGCTCCTTCAGATTTATCACCAAAAATTAAACGACCTTTTTTATAGGGTTTACTATATGTAATAGTAATTTCTTTACCATCTACTTTAAATAATGAAGTATCCAAAGGACTAGCTGGAGGTGTGAGTGTTATATAAAGAAAACCACCAATTAAAAGGAATACAATAGATAATAGTGAATAGAGTAGAAATTTTTTCATAATGCAGTTTAATAATTAAAACAAATACGATTTAACATAATATAAATTATAGTTCAATTAACCTGTTACTTTAACCTTAACAGCGTTTAAACCTTTTGTACCTTTTACTGTATCGAATGCAACTTTATCACCTTCTTTTATTTCATCAATGCATTCAGAAATATGAACAAAGAACTGTTCTTGTGTTTCTGGATCTACAATAAAACCAAAACCTTTTGAGTGATCAAAGAAACTTACTTTACCAGTATATCCATCCTTTTTAACATTTGCGCTTTTAGGAATACCAATTACAATGCTTTCTGCACTAATTTTTTCTTTTTCAGCAGGATCAGGTGGCGTATCAGTAAATTTTCCATTATAATCAACATAAACAAACTCATTGACTTGATATTCTCCATTAGCTTTAGCTTCTTTTCTAGCTAACATTTTTTTTCTTTTGTCTTCACGTTTTTTTAAACGTTTTTTTTCTTTTTCGAGTTTATTAAAAGTTTGTTGCGATTTTGCCATAAAATATATAAAGTTATAAGTGTAAAAATAGAGATTTTATATCTTAAAATAAAATGAAGCCAAATTTTACAATATTTACAAAAGTTTTTTTAATTTTTTATAAACTTATAAACCTGTGTTTTCTTAATATTCTTTCCTATAGATGAATTAATCTTAATCACATAAGCTCCAGAAATTAAATTACTTAGATCAAGTTCTCTAAATCTATCAATTGAATCAAAAGATTGTTCATAAACCATTACTCCAATTGTATTGTATATCTTCACATCAACAATATTTAAATCATTTTCTATCGAACCTAATATATTAAGATTGTTTTTAGTTGGATTCGGATAAACCTTTAATACATCATTTTCTTCATCAAAGAAGCTTTCATCTTTATAATGAGTATTTAACGGTAACCCATTTGGTGTTGCAGCTTTGATGTCTGAAATTTCATAATCTTTTAATTCTTTATCTACATAATTAATTAGGATTGTTGAATAATCAGCAATTGATTTGTTCTCATTAGAGTAAATCACATAAGTAATTTTACCATCTTTTTCGTAATTAACTATATTTAAATTTTCCTTTATTACATTATTTATCAAATGATCTATAGATTTATTTATTGAAAATTGTAATCCTGAAATGACTTCTTTAGTTTCAAAATAAACTTTATTTCCACTATAAACTAATTCAATTTCACCAACTGGAACGGTCGAGAAGTAATTAAGATTTCTTCCTGGATCCACGCCATATGCTAAACCAGCTTGGTTAGAATTTAAAATTAAATTAATCACCCCTGAAACATCTAATACGTCGATTACACCATCATTGTTTATATCTGATGTAGTATTAATCCATACAGACACAGGATTATCTAAAATTTTATCTATAATATTAGTTAGATCTAAAATGTTTATAGATTTATCACCATTTGAATCTCCAAGTTTAAAATCAGCACTAGCTAAAAATTGACGTGGCTTACTAAACTCTGAACCGTTATATGAAGCATCAATAGCTTGAACTGACCAATAGTAAATACCATCAGGAAGAGTAACCTTCCATTTTAAATTATGTTCGGCATTTCCTTTTTCTGCTGTTTTTCTTTGACCATTTGCATTAGAATTTGCAGACATAATTTCTTCACCATTCTCCGTAGTACCAATTTTTAAAGCATAGGTAAGACCTTCTACTGGCGTTAAGTCATCATTTGATGCGTTCCATGAAAATTCAATAACCAAGTTATCTTCAATTGTTTGTTCTGATAAAAGAATTTCTGTAGAAATAATTTCTGGAACAGATGGTGGAGCATTTTCAACATACGAATTTTCGTTTGATTTACCCCCTGCTCTACTTCCCGATTGAGGTTCCGAAACTAGCGCAGATTCATTTCTTTTATTTAAATAAGCTCTAAAAACATTTCCAGAGTTTTCTTTATCTTCTCCAGATAAAATAAAGTCTAAATCTCCATCACCATCAATGTCTCCAAACTCAACACTAGCCTCAATAATATCACTTACATCAAATGCACTATCAACATAAGAATTAGATGCGGAAGTATATTCAGCAAGCTTAGTTACTTTTCCAGCTCCTTCTAACAAACCAGAGTAAATTATATCTGTAAATCCATCTCCATTAAAATCTCCTAAATCAGTTTTTCCGTTTCGCATTCCAGTCAGACCTAAATCAATTCTTGGCCAATTTTCTTTTCCTTCATTTAAATCATTTTTATATATTTCGAATATATCACCCTGAAGTCCAGTACCAGTAACCGCAGCATCTAAATCTCCATCACTGTCAAAATCAATAAAATCAACTGTTCCATCTCTGATTGCAGCTATATTATTGGTAGTTTTTTCAAGTTTATAATCTAAACCTGCATCACCAACATTTTTATATATATATGCCTTTAATCCTTGAGATTCATCAAAACCACTAATGAGAATATCTATATCTTGATCATTATCTACGTCACCTAAATCATATGAAGCGCCAGTTAAATCGTCAATTTGTTCAGAAATATCAACTTTTACAAATGATATATCAGAGTTCATTTCATAAATATAAATTTTAGGTTTACCAGAGGTATTGTCTGCATCAAGTCCTATTAAAACAACTTCAGACTGACCATCATTATTCATATCAATAATTTTGACTTTACCTTTATATAAACCAGAACCAATACCTCTTTGTTCCATATTGCCAGTTTCACTTCCAAAATAGACATGGAGTTGGTTATTGGAAGTAGAACCGAAAGAATTAATAACAACATCAGATAAACCATCGCTGTTAATATCATCAATATCAATATCAGTGATATTTCTAGAATTTCTAATATTTCGTGCATAACCATTTCCATCTTCTTGAACTAGTCTAACTCCGTTGTAAGTGTAAACTCTAGTTTCTCCTCCACCAATTGTTCCATATATTAAATCCAAGTCATTGTCATTATCGATATCCCCTACTTTCATAACCGGATTCACATAACTTTGAATTTTTCGGTCAACTATTCCTCCTTGATTAAGCAACTTCCATTCGTATTTCAGAGTATATGAAGATTCATCAGAAAACTCCCCTGCTTTTAATCCACCGTCAATAGCCTGAACTGCAAAGTAATAAGTGCCCGGCTCTAAACTAGTTTCATATGAATTTGAATAAATTGGAGGCGGAAGAGTAATCAATCTATTACCTGTTTCTAAGTTACTGAACGTATTTGAAAGTTCTGTCCCTCCTGGTGTTGTTCCTAAACGCAATACATATCCTATATTGTTTGAAAAATCATCGGATGGAGTATCCCAGCTAAATTTAATTTTTCCATTACCTAAGTCTTCAGCCTTTAGTCCTGTTACTTTAGGTGGGGCTTGATTATCTTTATTTGTAATTTCTGTTTCGTAAAGAATAGTTCTAGCAGAACTTGAATCCAAACCAGTTATAAAAAGATCTAAATCTCCATCCATATCATAATCTACCCAGTCAGCTGTAGATTCTCTAAGACCTACCAGTTCAATTGAAGACTCAACCCAATTAAACCCACCATAACCGTTTGAAATTCCCTCAAATAATTTAGTGATAGGTACTCCATTTTCATTTTCTCCAGTAAATACAACATCATCAAATCCATTATTATCGTAATCTCCAATGGCTATATCTCCGTTTTTTAATTTTAAGTCTATACCCCAATTATTAGCATTTGAATTTATATTACCATTATCATCCTCTCCCATTTGAATATAATCTAAACGCTCTGATCCACTTATTTTAAAGAAAGCTAAACTAGAATTTTTATTTCCTCCTCCTCCATTGTAATAACTGTTGTTTTGAGATCTAAAATATGTGTTAATATAAGTATTTCCAGGGGCCTGAATGTCATTGTCTCCATCGAGATCAATATCAACTATTTCTAAAAATCCATTTGATGCTACACTTCCATTAAATTGAGTTTCTCTAACAAAATTATCTTTCCCATTTTCTCTGTAATAAACATGAAATACATTATTATTCTCAGAATCAATTCCTGAAATAGCTAAATCAATATCTCCATCATTATCTAAATCACCCCATGCCATTTTAGAGGCAAAAAGCTCAGGTAATCCATAAGTATTTTCTGACCTTTCAAAAAGTTGAGCGTTATTTTTACTTATATAAACATTTATTTGAGGGGTATCATTATATCCAGAAACTACTAAATCTAAATATCCATCTTTATTTAAATCAACCCATGAAAGATCCCCATCATAAAGATTGACAAAATTTTGATTCATTCTTGCAAAAGAACCTTCGTTATTTCTATATATATCATTGAAAGCACCATCAACATTACTTACTCCCATTATTGCAACATCTTTATCTCCATCATTATCAAAATCACCCCAGGAAACAGAACTTTTAGAAAGACCTAAAAAAGGATCATCTTTTTGACTTAATGTTATAGAATTGTTTAAAATTGTTAAAGTTGTTTTTTCAGTTAGTGATGAAATTACATTTTCAGTGTTTTCTCCAGGCTCAACTATTATTGTTTCATCATCTTCATCTACTCTATCGTCGATAGCATTTATTTTAAATGTTCCTGTAGTTTCTCCAGCTTCTATAAAAATTTCTGGACTAAGTTGAACTTTAATTATTCGGTGATTCTCTTGGTCAGCAACCAAAAGATTTTTATTGTTATCAAGATTAACCCCTCTAGGATTTCGCAATTCATCAATTTTAGTTGAACCATTTCCCCATCCATTATCACGACCTGCTACAACAGAAGAAGAATATTGATTGTTAGAAATTGGTGTAAATTTCTTTACAATATCACTATAGTGATCTGATGCATATATATTTCCTGACTCATTATCAACATGAATTCCAATAAAATTACCACGCAGATTAGAATTATTTTCATCTTTTAATATAGATCCCTCAGAAGAATTTACATCCCATTTTACAATACGGCGATTATCCCAGTCTGCAATGTAAATATTACCAGAATCATCAACACTAAAGGCATGAGGATAATATAATTGATTCAAATCAGACCCATTATTATTTCCTCCTGCAACAACACTCCCTTGAATAGCACCAGGAAGCCATTTAACAACACGATGATTATAGGTATCTAAAACATATAAGTTATCAGATTCATCTAAATGTAAATCCATTGGTCTAAATAACTGATTTAGTTCAGTTCCTTCACCATTTCCACCGGCAACAATAACTTGAGTATAGTCATCTCCGCTGAAGATAAATTTACTTACTCTATGTGCATAATTTTCTACAACGTAAATATCACCTTCATCATTAACCTCTATTGCATAAGGTCCATTCAAATTATCAATTAGTACTTTACCTTCAAGAGAATTTGGTTCATACTTTACAATACGGCCATTACCAAAATCTGCAATATAAATATTATTAGAATTGTCAACAGTAATATTAATTGGAGTATTTAATTGTTTTAAATTACTTCCTCTGTTATTGTTTCCTGCAATAATCGATGGTACTCCTTTAGAAACAAAATCTACTGAGTAATCGGAATCTAAAATAGATGTTCCAGATAAAGATATTGGAATTAGAACATCTTTTGAATGAGGTTCAGAAATTTGAGCTGTTATTGTAACTGTCTCATGTTCAGCAAAAGATGCTTTATCGTACTCAATCGCATTGAGATTTGGATTATCATCACTTATTAAATTTAATACGATTTCAGTCTGACTAGTATTAGCATTAATAATATCATTTGGTTTAAAAACAATAGTTTCTATAATTTCAACTAAATCATCGTCCAGTCCAGCTGTTGAAATTAATATATGTCCTTCATATTTTCCAGGATCTATTATAATTGAAGATGATGAAATAGTAAATTCTTCATTAATAACAGCAGTACCTTCAATAAGCAAAGGAATCTGAATTTCTTTTCCAGATATGACAGGTATTGATGCTGTTAATTTAACTTCAGATGATGAGTTTTCAAAAATACTTTGAGAATCAAGAGCTAACGATACATCTGGCGGATCGCTAAGGTCAGTAATTGTAATTTTATAAGTATCAGAAAAATTATTCACTCCATTAATTGTAGCATATGAAATTGGGGTAATTTCAATTGTTTCATCAATTTCGTCAGCGGAATCTGCTATTGAATTAAAAGTCATTACACCCTTATCTTCACCAGCTTTAACTATAAGTTGTGGTGTAACCTGAATTTTTTGAATCCTATCATTATTGTAGTCTGACACATACAACTGACCAGTGTTGTCAATAGTTAAATATTGTGGGTAATTAAGTTGATTTATTTGGTTTCCTCTTTCACCACCAGCTACTTTTGAACCATTTTCAGCCTCGGGGATCCAAGATAAAACTCTATCATTTGAAGAGTCAGCTATAAATAAAAGACCAAACTCACTTATTTCAACATCGTGTGGATATCTAAGCTGATTTAAATCCGTTCCATAACTACCACCTGCAACAACCAAGCCTTCAGAATCTCCAGGTGACCATTTGACTATACGGTGATTACCATGATCAGCTACATAAATATTATTATTTTTATCAATAGCCAACCCCTTAGGATTGTTAAGTTGATTTAAGTCACCTCCTCCACCATTTCCTCCTGCAACAATTAATCCCTGTGAACCTCCATCAGACCATTTAACAACTCTATGATTATTTTGATCAACTATGTAAATATTTTTATCAGAATCAACATAAACTTCCCTTGGATATGATAACTGATTTAAGTTAGATCCTTGCCCATTATTTCCAATAATTACTGATCTTGAGTAATTATTATTTTCGTCTTTTGTTATTTTAAATATTCTATGTCCGTAATGATCAGAAGCATAAATAGTATTATTGTCAAATACAAAAACACTAATAAACCATTCTCCATCTTGTATAATTTCTCCTGTTTTTGAATCAGGACTCCATTTAACTATACGACGATTTTCCCAATCTGCAACATACAGATTTCCAGAATTATCAAAGTCAATTCCATGTGGTCTATTTAATTGATTTAAAGAGTTTCCTCTACCGTTTCCAGAAATTGTGCTAACTGATCCTTTTCCTTCAAAAATAGAATAATAATCTACATCGATAGATGCTGTTCCCTCTAAAGTCATTGGAATTATAACATCTTTAGAATGCTTGGCGCTTAAAGTGGCAGTAAGAGTACTAATATCATTGTCCTCATCTATAGTATTAACATCAAGTGAAAGACTATTTACATCTGGTTTATCTTCACTTAATAAATTAAGAGTAACACTAGATTCAGTCGCTGACGCGTTAGTAATCTCTCCAAAGGTCAAAATAATTGTTTCTGCAATTTCAATTTCATTATCATCTAAACCATTTGTTGAAATAGTTATACTTCCAGTTTTTTTACCTGCTAATACAGTTATGGATGAATCAGAAACTACAAACTCGTCAGTTATTGTTGCTGTTCCTGAAACAGTAAATGGAATTTCAACATCAATTCCAGTAATTTCATTCAGTGTAGCCGTCAACACAACGTCATCAGTTGAGTTTTCATCAATACTTGCAGAACTAAATTCAAAAGAAACAGTAGGCTCTTCATCATCGTCTGTAATTGTAATTGTCGAAGAATCTGTAATTGAACTTATTGCATTCAAGACTGAATCGCTAGGGGTTATAACAATAGTTTCATCAACTTCATTT
>Ga0228633_1000336_pt1 | contig 13265 bp, 5 predicted proteins | sample 41DmetaG_FD_182703 | JGI IMG/M metagenome (GOLD analysis project Ga0228633, IMG submission 182703) | Seawater microbial communities from Monterey Bay, California, United States - 41D | ecosystem: Environmental > Aquatic > Marine > Coastal | place: USA: California | collected 2016-11-13
CGAATTATTATTATGGGATTCCATAAGGTTTTAATAAGATAAATTTTAAAAAAGTATAAATATATAATTATTTTAATATAAAGATAATTTATTTTTACAATAAATTGCAATATGATTTTAAAAAAAATATAATTTAACTTGTAAATATTTTTTTAGAATTAATATTTTTAATGAAATTTAAAGATTACTAATTGATATAAACCCAATAATCAAATCCGAATTGTTTAAAAGTATTACCACTATAGCCATCAAATAAAATATAAAATATAGTGGTTGGAGAAACCTAAGGATAAATATAGATTTTTGATTTTTCAAATAAATAGAATAATTTATTATTTAAATCTTTAGTAGAAAAAAAAGAAGTAGCTAAAATAACATTAGGTGGAAATTTATTTGTTAACAGAAACCTAATATATTATTCATAAGGAGTCTATATAAAATGTATTAATCATAAAGGGAAATAATAACTATCTTTTGATAGTAATTCAACATAAGTAATGCATAATATAGGAGTCAATAATAATTATATATGGACAGCTGGGGTCTTTTTTATTTAATTTATAGGATTATTTATTAAATGAATTTTAAGCTGATTAATAAAATGTCAAAGACATTAATTATTATGCAAGTTAAGAAAAAATTAATGATATGTATATACATTAATTATATAATGATTCTTTTACTCCAATTTTAGGATGTCAAGAAAATATTATAAGAGTTATAAAAGAATCTTAAGATTTATATAATTATTAAACAGATAGTAGTGTAAATTGTATGAGTCCTTTCTCAAATAAATCTTAAATTGTAAATTCTTAAGCATAAATGCCAAAAGATATGATATTTGGATTAGGAAATGGTAATAAAATGAATAATAAAAGGAAATTTGATGTTGCTTTAAATGTAAAAAGATAAAGCAGTATTTCTATGGAGTTTATAGGCGAGTTAGCCTATAAATTAATTAAAAGTATATGATATTAATAAAAATGGATTAAATGATGTGTAAAATTTTAAATTAATAGTATTATAACAAAAGATCTAGGGTAAATTGAAGTTTATTAATAAAATTAAAATGAACAATTAGAAATGTGTTATTAAAAATCTATTAATGAAGCAATTGTAAGTCTAGATATTGGGTCTATAACTATTCCTAATGTTAATGAATTTGTTATATAAACTCATTCAGGAAATATTTTAGGATTTATTGGTAATTCTTTTATATTTCAGATGAGGAATATTATTTTGAAAATCAATTATTACAACATTAAGGAGATAATAAACTTATTAAAGATAAAATTTCGTAATTATAAAATGAAATTGACTAATTATCAAATGAAGTTAAAGATGAAAAAAATAAACAAAAAATACATAAGTCAAATTTTATATTAAATAATAATGCTATAAAAATAAGCCATAAAATCATAAGTAAAATACTAACATATTATAAGAAGAATAAGAAAATTTCATTATCACATTTAATAGTCCTAAAAATATTGATATGATTTGTTTTAATTCAAATACTACTATTGAAATAATAAATTTTGATGAAAAAGTAAATTTTATAATGTAAAAGGTGTCTATATATTAAGTATCTGAAAATCCAAATCTTAACTAACTATCAGGTGTTTTTAAAATTACTGAAAATTAGTTAAACTATGAGATAAAATTTCGACCAATTGAAGGGTGTTATGGTTATATAAATTTTTTCGTATTTCCTCAAGATGATAAAATCTGTTAATAGGTGAATATTTAAATATAGCCATTAAGCTTGCATAAAAAAGTGTAATAAATAGAAAATATTTAATAATTGCCTCTTAATTAGTTATCTGTGTAAGGACAATTTTCGTAAAGTGAAATACACAATTGGATATATAGTCTATTACCAGATATATCAAATAATTTTGAAGATGGAAATGTAATTAATTTTAAAATAGATAATATAATATTTTAAACAAAATTTTATTTAAACAATATTAAAATGTGAATATTGCTAAAATAAAGCTTAATTTTATTCAGAATCTATTTCAACTTTGTCGATTATAAAAGACTTTATATAGTCTTAGGCTAGTATGAAAAGTATAAATATTGAATATGGTTATATTTATTTATTGATAGATGTAAAAATAAATGAAGATTCTAACGAAAGAGTGTTTTAATTACTTAGTCAACGTTTTTAAGATAGTTTATCTATATAAAAAAAAATTTAAATTTTAAATCCATTATTAGAATTAGAAGTTTAAGTATTCTCTTTATTTAAAAAGGAAGGCAATTAAGACTTTTTACCTGAGTTATATCAAAATATCATTAAAGAATAAAATAATTTAAGAAATAGCTCTGCTAATAATGATTTATCATATTTGAAAGGAATTATTTGTGATTTGTAAATTATATTACATTTAGATATAATGATTTTAAAAAAATGACCAATACATAAACTAATAAAATTAAAGAAATTTAAAATTTACTTAATCAAGAATTCGATATTGATTAATTGAAATAATTATTTTCAAGTTGAGACAATTGAATTATTAATATTTATATTTGAGAAAATTATATGATATTCTACCTTATTTTAAAATTTACACTATAAATGACTCAATTAGATATCACCGGGTCAATTTTATTTACATTATAACACTCAATTTACTTGGATAAAATCATTTAGGGATTATAGTTCGATTAGCAAATAAAATTTCCCTTAATTACTATAAAACATCCCTGAGTATCTGTTGATTATGAAATAAGGCTCAATTTAGTCATTTAATATTTTATTAAGAATAATATAAAATTAATAGTTTATAATAATTTCAATCTTGTCTTTCATATATTTGTATATAAGCTTCACTTAAACTGACCAATTATGGCATAACAGGTGTTATTAATAAATCTTGAATTTAAAACCATTCATTTAGTGCTTTATTTTTCACATATATTCTATAGAATCCTGAATCTGGTTTTCCTTCATGACAAATACTTGCCAATAGATTATACCTTATTTAATATCATTTTATTCCTAAAAATAATAAATTTCTTTAGAATAATCTAAAATTCATATATTATATTTGATTATTACTTAGATTCTTAATTAGTTTCTAATTTTAGATGTTCTTTCAAATCCAAATTTAATAAAGGGAAAGAGACAATAGTTGAATTTTTTTCAGTATAAAAATTATTTTTAACAAATCTTTTAAAATGCAAAATTAGATATTTAGAAAGAGTCTTAAATATAAAGAAATAACTTTAATTTTGTAAAAATATTTGCCCTCAGGATGATCTGAGGCAGTATATCCATCAAATTTTTTTAATAAAGTAAAAATAGGTTAATGAGGTATAATTGATTATTTTTATTCATCTTTATATAATGGACAAGGGGGTATATCTAATGTTAAAAACCTTTTAATTAATATTATATACATAAATTTTTTAAATTAAATATCTGGTTTATTTTCAATTCTACCATCTGTAGCTTTATAAAAAAATACTTATAATTCCCCTTAAAAACACTAATTTATTATATTAGTATTTTTTGTCAATTATATTTCTTAACTCATCATATTTAGCACCCTAACAATAATTATATTAACCATGCTAATAAATTAAGTGGATCAGATTATTTGCCAATTTAATACTTTTTTTTACTTTTTAATGATATTGCTTGCATCAATTCATGTGGACTTACCTATATAAATAAAGATCTTAAATATTAACTTTACTTAATTTCTAAAATTTTTAGGATTCCATATTTTTCTTATTAATTCAGCAAATCTTTTTATTATCAATTAATTATGATCTTATACATCAGATGCGTACTTATTTGTTTAAAATTTCAAAAAGAAATCTCTTAAATCTGGAATTCTACTTAAAGCCTTAAATTTTAGTCAATTTTTACTTAAATGACAACATTTACATAATCCGTATTTTTTATATTATTTAACCCTATAAAACCAGATAAATAGTCAGTTCCATCAATGGCTCTTGAATATTATTTATTTTAATCAAGATTTTCGTTGGTATACCAAGGTCTTAAATTGAACTAAATTATATAATTTATTACTTAAATATCCTCTAATGATGGATCTTAAACCTCATAACTATCTGGTAAACAATAAACCTTTTCATATTTTAAAATAATAAATTAAATACTTTTTCATTATGTAAATTAATATATAAATGATGCTTTTCTTATAAACTATGAAAATATGCATGAGTGTTTTTACCTCTTCCAGAAAAGTATTTTCCACAAACTAAACAAGCATACACATTTAAATTAGATAATGTAACAGAGCATAATTTTTCAAAATCAAAGTCTAAACAATGTCTTTTAATTGTTCCTAAATATGGACAATCTTTTCTTGACCTTATTTATTTTTTATCAATCTTGTTTTAATCTTCTTTTTCCCATGAAAAATCTGATAAATTATCATCATCCTCTTAAATAACCTTAATTTTCTTTTATAATTCTGGAGATTTATCTGGAATCATTTATAAATAATTATTCTAATTTATTATTTTTGTTAAAATTATAAAATGTTGGAATCATAAGAAAATTAAAATGATATTAACTTTTAGATATAATAAAATATTTGTTTTTACTAAAAAAATGATATGTTTGTGACATTTGATTCGAATATAATAAATAGTTACTTACCTATATAAAACATAGATTAAAAGCCAATATAATGTCCATAACAATTCAAAATTAGAGGAATTATATAATAATCAAGATATATATATATTATTGATTAAAATAGTATAATGGTTTAAAATTTAGACAATAATTCATTTATTAAATATGACACCTTTGATTTATTAAAAAATGAATAAATTATTATCATTTCTAATCACGATTCAAAAGTAACGAATCTTTTATTATTTTATTTTAATTTATATAGGAAGATGGAATATGTTTTGTAGCATTAACTAATTAATAACGATTAATTTTAGTTCAAATCTTAATTATAAATGAAAAGTTAATTGAAACATAAATCATAGAAATATTTAAAAACCAAAATGTTTTAATTTTTTAATTTTAGATTGTTTGCTATATAACTTCATTATTTTAAAAATATCAAAAATCTATACTCAAATTTTATAGAAAAAAAAATCAAATCTCAACCATATCTATAGCTTATGATATTTATATACTTCAAAATACATAATTTGAAAGTATCACAATAATTCTATAAAATAAAAACAATAACTATTTCTTAAGCACAAAAAATTCATATTACAAAATTTGTTTATTGGATAGCTTCTATAAATTAAATTAATAAAAAATAGAAATACTATAAATGATACCAAATATGTATTATTTTTAATATGTTATAATATATATTAATATAAATTGTACATTAATATAATAGAATAAATTATAAAATACAGAATTAGCCATAAAATCTATTAAATTTGACAATATTAGCATGTAATGAAGATTAGAATTTTTATTTCATAGAATATTTCATAAATATATATACAGGGGTAGTAAAAAAAATAGTATTTTTACCTCTTCCAATAAATATAGAGTTTGAAGATATGATAAGTCCAATTTAAGATGGTAATTAGAATATAACAGATTATTTTATAATATCAAAAAATTAAATAAACTGTATATAAAGTTAAAAGTAAGAGAATGGTGACATAAAAATATAAAATATATAAAATATAAAAAAAATGAATATAAAAGGATGTGGGTTTGTGATAAATTTGCCAAAAATAGAATTAGTAGTAATGAATGATATCGATATATAAACAGTGAAAAATATGGAATTTTAGAATAAAAGATTATTTAATTCAAGAACAAATGAGTTGAAATATAAATTAGGAAAAATAATATTTGATAATGACGGAAAATATTAAGAAATTGAAATGTGTTTCTAAGATTCTGATATTTAAAAAGAAATTAATGAATTTATAATAGATAGTCAAAATGATAAATCTTCATAAAAAAGCGAAAAATTATATAATTTTGTTAATTAATATTATAAGAATAATAATAAATTAATAAGCGATTCTTTAGAATGTAAATATGTTTTAATTTAGTAAATTAAAAATTATAAATTATAGAATTATTTTTTTAAAATTAAAAATATGATATGATAGAAAATTTGATAAAATTAAGAAGCTAAAATTATAAACTAATAGACTATTTAGATTATTAATAATTTATATAATAGTTATTCTAAATATTGGTCTAAGAATAGAGAAAAGAATAATTTTGGACTGACAATATAATTTGTATAGTTTAAGATTATTTGTAAATCTCAAAGATTTATTTTCAAAATTTATAAAATGTAAATGATCAAGATAATAATAATATAGATAATATATATAATAATGATAATTTTGAAACATAAAATAATTAATTTGAAAATACAAGTAATATTTTATTTAAATTAGTAATCAATATTTTAGAACATTATTAGTAAGAATCTTAATAATTTATAATATTCAATCGTTTAATATAAATGAATAAATAAAACTTTGTTTTCAATTTATCAATAAAATATGATTCTTTTTAAATTGCTTTTGATATATATACAAAAGATTTTAATAATCAAAATTACATTATTTCACTTCAAAATTAATTCAGAAATAATCAATATTGGATAGAATAGTATATCAATTACTTTTTTTCTTAAAATGTACTTTTTTTTATACTAGAAAATTATTGATAAATCCATATTTTATCAAAATTTTGAAGAATTTAATATATAAATTGCTGATTTATTATAAAAAGAATATCAATAATATTCTTGGCCAATCTGGATTTAACTAGAAGAATTCTAATATGCTATAGATAGTTTATAAATTATGATTCAATTATGCTAAGATAAAAATAAAATTATTGTTATTATTAATTATTTTAGATTTATGAAGGATTAGTTTAATAATGTAAAGATTTAATTCAAAACTGATTTATATCATTTTAATATTTTTAATAAATTATTATAATTAATACTCTTTTCAATCATCATTTGAATATTAATTTAATTGCTTAAAAATTTTTATAATATATTAATTTTTAATTAATAATAATCTAAGCATAATGTAGAAAATTCACATAGATTTAATTTTTTATGAGTGGTTAATTTCAATAAAGATTTTAAACCAAAAATAAGCAATTTAAAAAATATCTGGAAAGTAAAATTAATATAATAAAAGAGTAATTCTTGACGATTATATATCAGCATAATTTTATTCAGGTCTTAAAATAAAAGAAATAATATAATTGATTATGAATCTAATGAAAGCTGAAAATAGTTATTAAATTAATGTTAAAAATAGCAAGGTTTAAACTTAAAAAAAAAATAATTGGAAATAGATACAATTTGTTTTATAATAAATTGGATTAGAATTAGATGAATAATAAAAAACAGCATTTATTTAGGAAGATTTTTCTAAAATTAACGCGTTTTTAAAAGATTTACAATAATTATATAATAATAAATTAAAATTAAGTCTGAAAATATAAAATGTATTTATTTTAATGTATTTTAGTAAGAACTATAAAAAGATAGAGTTGATATAGAAAAGTTAGATAAATCTAAGTCAGTTGAATAGTGTAAAAACTTATTTGAATATTTGATAATATCATTATCATAATAATTATAATTAAAACCAATATAAATTGCATCGTTATTTGCTGATAATAATAAATATTTTTCATAAATACTTTTATAAGGAATGAATAACAATTATCAGCTTTTATAAAATTGGTTAATTAATATAAATACAGATTTTGATTAAATAGTTTAAATAATAAGCACAGATGAAATTGATTTATTTTTAAATTTATTAAAATTTGGGATAATAAGTCATAATTTATAAATTAGCGAATAGAGTATTATAATAATATAGAAAATTTATCAATTTTCTTTATAAAATAATGAATTATAAGATGAAATTACGTAAATATGTATAAGAAGTTTATTGAAACATAAAGATTTGCAGTATTTTTATTTTTTTAAAGCTTTTAAGTGTGTAAACTAATATTATTTTTACAAAATGATTTATAAGACTTTTTCATTAAAAAATTGAAAAATTTCACAGATTAATGTAATTATATATAGATAATGAGAATATTAGTATTTAATTTAATTGAAATAAATTTTAATGATTATAAACTAATCGATTAAATAATAGATGAAATTTTACTGAATATTGATAATAGCTCATTAATTTTGGTAATAGATATATGGTGTTTATTTTATAAAGAGTTAAATAGTAATAAAATAGATAAAATATTGGATTAATTAAAAATAAGATAAAATAGATTATAGATTTATTAATTATTTAGATTATTAGATATGTATTAATAAGACTAATTTTCATAAAAAATAACCTAATAGATATATAAGCTATTAGTATTTTACTTAATTGAAAAACATGATGATTAAAATTTAAGAGAAATAATAATAACTAATTTTGATTATTTGTTTAAAAAATATCAAAAAATGAACTCTTTAATTATATTAGAACCTTTGATTAAACAGATTAATATTAGATACAATATGTCTTATATTATTAACACTTTTGATATTCAATTCTTTGAAAATATTTGTCAGCATAAATCATTAAATGCAACCATTAGTATTTAACTCTTTAATTGCTTGTAAAATTTATATTTTAATGCTATCATATATAGTAATGCTCTTTTTAACTGTTTAAAACTAATTATTCTTAAATTCATTCAAGTTTTAGATTTTTAGCATTATTTATAAAATTTCTTAAGACATACACTTTAGTATTATATTGATATTGAAAATATGACTTTTATCAATAAGTAGAATTTCTAAATTAATTCTTATAAATTAAATCTAACTTACAATATTATTATTGCAGTAATATAATTCGAAAATGAAATTATTAATAGTGTGTAATTCATAGAATAGGTATAATAAAAATTTTATTAATTAAAAAAAAAAAGAAATCATGAAAATAAAGATCTTAAATAGATTTTAATCTCTCTTAATTAAGATGTAATCCAAAAAAGTGATATTACTCAAACACATTTTATTGATAAATTATTATAAAATATGGATAATAGCTCATAAATAGAAAATATAATAGTTGATACAACTAAAAATAATGATAATTCAATACAAAATAATAATAACTCATAAATAATAAATAAATAATAAAATCTTTTACCTGAAATAGAAAATAATGTTTAAAAAAGAAGTTAAACATTTCATGAAAAATAAGTGAAGAAATCAAATATTATAGAATAAATTGACTTAATAAAATAAAAAAGAATAAAAAGATAAGATATGTAAAATTAGATTGAAATGTAATAAAATAAGAAATAATAAGAGTACAAATATAAGCAATATTAAAAAGATGATAAAATTATTTAATAAATTGATATAATATTATTCGATTATGAGAATGATGAGAATATAAATAAGATTTCTTTAGATTTAGTATTGAAAAACGAATAAAAAACAATTGATAGAATATTTAATATATTATGTAACTAACCTTTATCATATAGCAATATTTAAAATGATAGTTAAATTAATATTTAAAATATGCCTAAGTTTTTAAGATAATTTAATATACAATTTACTTTTTAAGAGATTCAACATATAGTAAAAAAGATAAATGATCAATAAAATTTAAATTTTTAAACATTTATTCCATTTTTAATTTAAATATCATACCTCGGATATAAATATAGATAATATATACCAATTGGAACAAATTTACAATATTTTATTGATTAAATCAAATTGAAATATAATTTAATAAATAATCAATTACTTGAAATAAATAAATAAATTATAAATAATTCATAATATATCATACCAGAAGGATTTAAAAAAAAAATTGTAAAAAATGTAACTTATCAATATAATTTACCAATATCACTTTAAAATCAAATTAATTAAGCTTATAATATTGTATCTGATATAATAAATGATATTATTTTTTAGAAATTTTAGTTAAATTTAAACAGTTATTAATCAAAAATATAAAAATCAACTATCGTTAAAAGAGACAATGTTATTTCTATTAAAGAAGGAATCAACAAAAATGATAAATATAATTCATAATCTAATAAATCTAGTAATCATTTATAAAATGATATGTATCAGAATACAGAAAATAACTAAAAAAACAGAAATAAATCAATAATTGAAAATCAAAATAAATTAATTATTGAAAACGAAAAAAAAAGGAAAATTAGATAATAAGAATTATATGAATTAATCGAATTTAATCAAGTAATATAATATAAAATTTAAGTAATAAAAATAATTAAATCAAAAACAAGAAATTAATGATACTAAAATAAAATTAATGAAAAAAGAGGAAGAAAGAAAAAATTATTTATAATAATAAAAAATTAAAATTGAATAACAATAGGAAATTAAATTATAATAATAAAAGTAAATTTTTATAATATATAGAGAAATTTAATAAGAATAATAAAAAAAAGAGCATATCGAGTAAGTAGAGAAAAAAAAAATATAAGATAAATTTCTGAAAAATTAGCAATTGCGAATATCAAGAACATTTTCATTATAAAAGCAAGCAATAATTGATGAATAGAATAAATAAAAAGAAATATAGAATAATAAATAAATGAAATAAAAAAAATTGAAAAAATTTGTTTAAAATGTAAATTTAAAATAAATTAAAAGAAAGTAACTTAATAAGTGCAATAAAATTAATAAAAATAAGAGTAATAAATTAAAATAAACAATGAATTTTTATAAAAACAAGAGATATTTAAATATTATAAAGATAATTTGAATAATGCTTATTAATATTTTTTAAATAAAGAAAATTATGAGAATGGATTTAAATCTAAATAATTATCATTGAAAGTAATTATTAAAAATTAAAGGTATTTTATATTTTATGCGAATAAACTAATGCACTTTAAAAAATAACACAATATCAATTATAATAAATTACACAAAATTAATAAAGATTAAATTCTAAAGAGAATATAAATGGAATTTCATTTTAAGATTATACTTATATATTATACAATATTAGCAAAGATGCTAAAATTGATTTTAATGATTATTTAGATCAACTAGAATTAAAAAAATTTCCAACTTATTTTAAATCTAAAAGTTCTTAATAAAAACTTATTTCAAATAGCTTATAAAAATGATTTATATTCTAATAATCCATTTTTCATAAAATTTAATAAAAATTAAGATATTTAAATCACAAATATATTAAAGTTATTATCAGTTTAAGTTAATAGAGTCAATGCTATCGCCTTTTTTTTTTTAAATGACAAGAAAATCTCCATCATTAAAACACTCTAATTAACCTAAAGATTCTCTTTCTTGAAAGTCATTTTTTTATTATTCATCATTTTAAGTTAAATCAAAATCAAGAATTTTATTTGCTATTTGATTTAAAACTAATTTATAAAAAAATATAACCTATTACTCTTTCTTCATATTCAATTTCATTTTTGGCTTAAAAACAATATTTTATTTCTTCTTTAATAGAATAATTATAATCTGCTAATTATTAGAACAAATTTTCAAAATATTAAATATTCTTAAATTCATTAATTTTACTTTTTAAATATCTTTTAAAGATTACTTATTCTTTAATATTTAAAAAGAATAATTTAATAAATAATTTCCTGTTATATTTATCATCAAATTCAAAGGATTTATAAACGAAAAAAATCTAAATGCCTAACTTCCTTTTATAAAATTTAGTATCTATTAGTAATTAAATGCATTCTAAGTAATTGATCCAATACCTTAAATTTATTTATTTTTTTATAAAAATTATTAATTTTGTTAAGAATAATAGTTATAAAACAAGTAAAAAAAAACTGACCAAAATATAAGATAATCCTATGCAATTTTAGAAATCATACATAGTTACATTAAAAAAATGGATTAGCGATTTTCTTTTCTACTTGCTAAAAAGTTGTCGCGGCCTACGCAAATGCCTGCTTTTTAGCAACGAGATGAGAAAATTGGCGTGACCATCATTTTTTGTAATATTTGTTTCTTCCTAAAATCTCATGGGTACAACTCTCATTTTGGTCAGTTTTTTTTCACTTGTTTTATAATAGTTATATATAGTTTATCCAGATTTCATTCATAATTTAATCATCTTATTCAAAATTTATATGTAATTTTCTGTTGAGAAACAGATAATTTTTTGATTTAGAATAAGTTTTTGAATTTACTAATTTCAAAAGATTTTATTTTTATCATGAAAAATTTAACTTAATTAACAAATTTAAATTTTCATCATTAAGTCGAGTAAAAAAATGGACACAATATTTACCATTAAAATTTAATAAAATTTTATATAGTAGAATAAATTATAATATTTTTATAAAATGACGATTATTTTATAAAAATTGATAATATTAAAATTCTACCTAATACCTAAAAGCTTAAAGATTTTGTTTTATCAAATAAATATCCCCAAAATGATTTATTTGCTTGATTTACAATATTTTAATCTTATATATTGTTGAAATAATCAAATAATTTGTTTTTAAAAATATTTCTATATAATAAAAAATATACTTTTTCTCTATCACGCTGTAAAATTAGTAAAAATCTAAACTTTCCAAAATATAAAGTGATTTTTCTAATTCTACACAACAATTTGAAACTGATACTGAAAATCTTACTACCTCAATATTATAATCTGTTAAATTCAAATTTTAAATGTCTTTTTAATTTATATTTTAAGGTAAATTTAGATGCTAAAATTAAATTAAATCATAATATTCGTCTTTGAATTTAATAGCAAAAGAATTGAATATTTTTTAGTCAATATGGTCAAAAATATATTTATAAACAAAAATTTTTTACTCAAATTTTTTATTTTTGATTTTAACTATATGTTTTTAGAAATATTAATCACGATTAAACAATTAGTAAAAATAAGGCTTACATTTTGATAGTTGAATATTTTTGATTTAATCTTAGATTTTTATTATATCCTTAAATTAAATTATTTTTACTTAATTTATACTAATTTGCATCTATTTCTCAAAATTCAAAAATATATCATATTTATTTATTACATTTTGATTAATTTCAAAGTTTTTTATTTATGGGCTATTTATTTATGCAGACATTGATTGATGCATCTTAAAATTATTTAATTTATTATATAATATATTTATCAAAATATAATAAAAAGAATTAATGTTGATTATTTTTATTAACTTATTATATATCATTTTATTACATCTAATTAACAAAAATACTGTTTATACAACATTATTTAAATTACTGGATATATAAATTTATAATTAT
>Ga0228633_1000339_pt1 | contig 13216 bp, 10 predicted proteins | sample 41DmetaG_FD_182703 | JGI IMG/M metagenome (GOLD analysis project Ga0228633, IMG submission 182703) | Seawater microbial communities from Monterey Bay, California, United States - 41D | ecosystem: Environmental > Aquatic > Marine > Coastal | place: USA: California | collected 2016-11-13
CCGAACCCAAAGCCGCTTGATGCAGTACATAATCGACCTCTTTGGTTGCCAACATACAATCTTGCAAATTTTGAATATCTCCTTCGATCAAGGTGAAATTAGGGTGATTTAAAAAAGAGGTGAGATTTGCTCTTTTTCCAGTTGCAAAATTATCCAAGCAAACTACTTTATTATTCAACCGAAGTAAGGATTCACATAGATTGGACCCTATAAATCCTGCACCACCGGTTACAAGTATTTTTTTTCCTGATAATTTCACATCCATTTGGAGGTACTTTTTAGCTCTTTTTCAACAAAACAAATATACTAAAGAATAGGGAATTCTCTGTCTAATACTAGTGTAAACTGTAAATTACTGCAAATATTGTAAAAGATTTATTTACTTGTTAAAAACAATGAAAAACACTTGCCAAAACACCGCTACTGCAAATAAAATCCTGATGAGCTAAGCTCATTAGCGTCTTTTTTTTTTCATAAAATGACCAAGCAAGTAAAAATCAAAAGGGATTCACTCCTGCCTAAAAAGCCAGTCCTGCATCCCTAGATGACCACTACTGCAAATAAAATCCTGATGAGCTCGGCTCAAATTGCATTTTTTATTTTCAAATAATGACCAAGCAAGTAAAAATCAAAAGGGATTCACTCCTGCCTAAAAAGCCAGTCCTGCATCCCTAGATGACCACTACTGCAAATAAAATCCTAATGAGCTACGCTCATTAGCGTCTTTTTTATTTTCAGAAAATGACCAAGCAAGCTTCAATTCAAAAGGGATTCACTCCTGCCTAAAAAGGCAGTCCTGCGTCCCTAGATGACCAATACCGGAAATAAAATCCTGATGAGCTCAGCTCATTAGCGTCTTTTTTATTTTCAGAAAATGACCAAGCAAGTAAAAATCAAAAGGGATTCACTCCTGCCTAAAAAGGCAGTCCTGCGTCCCTAAAAGACCGCTACCGCAAATAAAATCCTGATGAGCTCGACTCATTAGCGTCTTTTTTATTTTCAAAAATTTTAAAGCAAGCTTCAAATTTTTGAAAATAAAAAATCCTGATGAAAAATTCATCAGGATTTTGATTGATGTGGGCAATGAGGGATTCGAACCCCCGACCCCTTGGGTGTAAACCAAGTGCTCTGAACCAACTGAGCTAATTGCCCTAAGCGGATGCAAATATAAACCGGATTTTCAATTTACCAAACAAAATAGGAACTTTTATTTAAATAATTTCAGCAACGACAAAGGTACTTCCTCCCACATAGATGATATCTTGTTGATTTGCATTTGATAAGGCGGTTTCCATCGCTTTTGATACAGAAGAATAAGCTGCTCCCATCAAATCAAATTCAGCTGCTTTTTTTTGTAAATCCTTTTCTGAAAGACCTCTTGGAATTGCTGGCTTACAAAAATAATAAATGGCTTGGGTTGGGAAAAGTGGTAAAATTTGCTCCAATTCTTTGTCCGCGACCACTCCCAAAACAATATGAAGTTTTTGAAAGAATTCTTTTTTTAATTGTTGCAATACCAAACTTAATCCTTCTTTATTATGGGCGGTATCACAAATAACTTTGGGGGTTTCCTGTAAGAGCTGCCATCTCCCTTTTAGAGAGGTGTTTTTTACCACATGCAACAACCCATTGCGAATATGTTCTTCTGAAATCTGAAATCCCTTTGCTTTTTTGACCGCTAGAACCGCTGTTTTTGAATTTTTCATTTGATATTCCCCCAATAAGTCGGTGGTATACGCGGCATCATTGTCTGAAGCAAAATAAATAGGTGCCTTTAATTCCTCGGCCTTGGAATTAAATACATCTGCCACTTCAACCTGTCTTTCTCCAATGACAACAGGAACATTTTCTTTGATAATTCCTGCTTTTTCAGTGGCAATTTCTGGCAGGGTTTCTCCTAAAAATTGTGTGTGATCTAATCCTATATTTGTAATGACTGAAACTAATGGACGAATGATATTGGTCGAATCCAATCTCCCTCCCAAACCAACTTCAACAATAGCAATCGCTACTTTTTCCGATGCAAAATAATCAAAAGCCATTCCTACAGTCATCTCAAAAAAAGACAATTGTTGGCGCTCTAAAAAATGCTTGTGCTTTTTGATAAAGGAGCATACTTTTTCTTGTGGAATTTCTTGACCATTGATTCGAATTCTTTCGGTAAAATTCTTTAAATGGGGGGAAGTATACAAACCCACTTTATATCCTGCCTCTTGAAAAATAGAAGCGATTAAATGGCTGGTAGACCCCTTCCCATTAGTACCCCCAACATGAATCGATAAGAACTTTTTTTCTGGAAAATTCAATTCCTTTGAAAAAGCCAATATATTGGTCAGCTCTTTTTTAAATGCCGTTTTACCTTCTCTCTGATACATGGGCAATTGGGCAAACATCCAATCCAGGGTTTGTTCGTAATTCATAGGGCAAAAGTAAGAGATTATTTGATGAAAGAAAAGCGATTAATAAAAGCTTCCTAGGTATTTTGAAGGAGTTTTTGAACTACACATCATTAGATTATTAAAGGACTTGTATGCCAATGAAATCATTGAAATAAATACACAAAGCGCCCCCAAAACAACAAAAAAGTTCCAATGAATCTATTTCCTTCCAGTACCGACCTCTTTTAAAAGGACTATATGTATCAAAAAAATGGTCCTTTTGTAAGTTTTACAAAAGGACCATTCTTTATTAGATTTTATTGAAGGGTTATATGAAGGCTCTTAAAACTAAAAATGCTGCAGAACCGATTAAAAATCCAATGAGTGCCAACCAAGATATTTTTTTCAAATACCAAAAGAAGTCTATTTTTTCCATTCCCATGGCAACAACTCCTGCCGCAGAACCGATGATTAACATGGATCCTCCTGTTCCAGCAGAAAAGGCAATGAAGTGCCATAAAGGATTGTCTATGGGTTCAGAAAACATTCCTAAACTTGCCGCAACCAGAGGTACATTATCAATGACTGCAGAACCTACACCTAATAGAAGTACTACCAAATCAGAAACCAGAGTTCCATCTAATTCTGTGCCTACTAGTGGAATTCCTTGTTTTAAACTGTCAGCAAAATTGAATAAAATTCCCAAAGATTCTAGGGCAGCAACTGCCATTAAAATACCCAAGAAAAATAAAATACTTGGCATTTCAATTTTAGACAAAGAATGATGCACCGGACTGTGATGCGCATGGGCATCTGATTCTGAACTGTCTACATCTGTCATAGAAAACTTTGCACGACTATAAATTTCGGCAAAGGTAGCAACGATCGCTAAAGACAACATCATCCCCACATAAGGTGGTAAATGGGTGACTGTTTTAAAAATCGGCACAAACAAAATCGACCCCAATCCTAAATACAACATTCTTGCACTGTGCGGATTGTTATTTTCTTCAACCTCATGATCATCGTAATCAATGTCTCCTTTAAAGGAAGGTAAGAAGGTCGCAATAAAAGTAGGAACCAGCATACATAAAAGTGAGGGTATGAATAAATATACAAATAGCATTCCAGTACTCACTTTATCACCAATCCAGAGCATGGTTGTGGTTACATCTCCAATTGGAGAAAAAGCCCCACCCGCATTTGCAGCAATAATGATCAACCCCGCAAACCAAATTCTGTCGTCTCTTTTCTTAATGATTTTCTGTAAGATAGAAATCAAGACAATGGTCGCTGTTAAATTATCTATAATCGCAGATAAGATAAAGGCTAGTATTGAAAACATCCACAAAAGCTTCTTTTTACTTTTAAAATTCACATACCCTTTGATGGTAGAAAAACCATTAAAATAATCAATGATTTCAACAATGGTCATCGCCCCTAAAAGGAACACTAAAATTTCTGCTGTTTTTCCTAAATGATGAAGTAGGGTTTCCTCAACTAAGTGTAATTTATCTTCATGGACCATTCCTGCAAAACCATCGACCAATCCATGCTTACTTGCATCAAACCAATTGGTAAAATGATCAACACCCAAGGCCACCAATGCCCAACAAACTGCCATCATTATGAGGGCTGGAATTAATTTATCTAACTTTAAACTATGTTCTAGAGTAATGGCCAAATACCCCATTACAAATACACTAATAATTACTATTTCCATTTTTATTTTTTTTTATATCAATTGCTTAAGCGCAATTTCAAATGCTGTTGAACAGATGTTTGTTTTGGAAGCATTGGCTTCAAAAGTTCGCTGTAATGCTTTTTTTATGGTCTGGGAAGTATCTTCAAAAATCGCTTTGTCTAGCATCGGCAAGCTTACTCTTCTCTCCATTAAATAGGCAAACACCCTCGCAATTCCGCAATTCGAAATAAAATCCGGTAGCAAACTTAAGTAATTATCGGTATATTCCATAATAGATCCAAAGAAAATTTCTTTGTCTGCAAAAGGAACATTTGCTCCGGGAGAAATCACTTCTAAACCAGAATTAATCATTTGTTGAACCTGCTCTTTGGAAACCAATCTCGAAGCAGCCGCTGGAACAAAAATTTCGGCAGGGATGCTCCATATTTTTTGGTTGATTTCTTCAAAAGGCATCCTATGTTCAGACACCAGCGTATTTCCATCTTTCGCTAAAAACAGCGCTTTCATTTCCTCCATTGAGAATCCCTCCTCTCTGATTACACCCCCCTCTTTATCCATAATTCCAACCACTTGAACTCCAAGTTGGGTTAAATAGTAGGCCGCAGCGGCCCCCACATTCCCAAACCCTTGAACGATGGCTCTTTTTCCGACCATCACTCCTCCATAAATATCATAATAGTGCTTTACTGCCTCAGCCACGCCAAACCCTGTTAACATGTCTGCTACGGTATATTTTTTAGTTACATCTGGAGAAAATTGAGGATCTTCAATAACCTTAATAACCCCCATTCGCAACTGACCTATTCTATTAATTTTATCTGCTTCGGAAGGTTTAAAATGTCCGTTAAAAATTCCTTCCTGCGGGTGCCATACTCCGCAATCTTCTGTAATAGGAATGACTTCCTTGTCTGCATCTACATTTAAATCTCCTCCTGTACCATAATAGTGTTTTAACAAGGGGGTTACCGCCTTGTACCATCGCTCTAACACTCCTTTTTTCCTTGGATCAGTTGGATCAAAATTAATCCCAGATTTGGCGCCACCAATGGCAGGACCAGAAACCGTAAACTTGACCTCCATTGTTTTGGCCAAAGACAATACTTCATTTTTATCCAAGCCTTTTCTCATTCTCGTACCACCTCCAGCAGCTCCACCTCTGAGCGAATTGATGACCGTCCATCCTTCGGCTTCTGTTTCTTGGTCTTTCCAATGAAAAACAATTTCCGGCTGTTTATTTTCGTATATTTTTAATAATTCTTTCATGCTTACAATTGTATAAATTAACTTCTTGCTTACTTTTTCAAACAATGGTCTTGTGTATTTTAATCCCCTTCTGGGGAAAAGCTAACGTTGGTTCATTTTATAAAATTAGATAATTGATCGATGTTTTTCGGGTAAAAAAATCACCCCAGACGAATGGTCTTTTTTGGCTCCCGTGACACTAGACAGGCAATTGACCTGACCCTGTACTTTCAGCAATCCTAAAAAAGCAAAAATCAAGGCTTCTTTGTAATTGATCAGTTCTTTTTGAGGTACTGCAATTTTAATTTCTGAAATTGCTTCAATCCTTTTGATTAGAAACGAATTAAACACCCCTCCCCCTGTAATTAACACAGAATCATTTTGATAAATAACCTGGCTAATTTGCATTGCTATATGCTCTACAAAAGTTCTTAACACAGATAAAACATCAGTTTCTAAACGATCAATTAAAGGGAAAACATGGGCTTGCACCCATTCCAATCCTAAAGATTTTGGTGGCTTTTCTTTGTAATAACTCAAAGAATTGAGCTTTTCCAAAAGCAACAAATTTACGCTTCCCTGAGATGACAAAACTCCAGCATCATCAAAATCAACTCCTAATCGTTGCGCATAGGCGTTTAAAACAATATTTACAGGGCAAATATCAAAAGCAATTCGAGTCCCTTTCTCAAGGTAAGAAACATTAGAAAAACCTCCTAAGTTGAGGCAAAAATCATACTTTGAGAACAGCAATTCATCTCCGATTGGAACCAATGGAGCTCCCTGCCCTCCATAAAGAACATCTTGGGTTCTAAAATCACATACAACTTGCTGCTTGGTGACATTCGCAATCATTTGCCCCGATCCTATTTGAAGAGTAATTCCTTCATTTGGCTGGTGCAAAATGGTATGCCCATGTGAGGCTATAAAATGAATATGCTGTAGTTGATTTTTTTTTATGAAATCCGCAATTAGCTCTCCTAATAAATGACCATATTGGGTATTCAAAAGCGCTAAATCCTCAGAAGAAAAGTGAATCGCTTTTTGCAAGGTTGACTTCCACTTTTCTGAATATGGAACTGTTTCAGCATGTAAAATTTCAAAATACTTAACATTATTTTCCAGAAACTTCACATAGACCAAATCAATTCCATCCAATGAAGTTCCAGACATGACTCCTATTGCAAAAACCTCTTTTCTATTCATATCTGTAAAAATAATAAAAGTTAATTGAATATATGTTATGAAATTAATATCTTTGGGTTGTAAAATTGCGAATACTATAAAATAACTGTCTATGGATTTTAGTTTATCGGAAGAACATATCATGATCAGAGATGCCGCAAGAGATTTTGCACATGCAGAATTACTGCCTGAGGTCATTGAACGAGATCACAAGCAAGAATTTCCCCAAGAATTGGTAAAAAAAATGGGAGACCTTGGTTTTATGGGGATTATGGTAGACCCAACATACGGAGGAAGTGGAATGGACGCCCTTTCTTATGTATTGGTTATGGAAGAACTTTCTAAAATTGATGCCTCTGCCTCAGTAATAGTATCGGTCAATAATTCACTGGTTTGCTATGGCTTGGAAGCTTATGGAAGTGAAGCTCAAAAACAACAATATTTGACCAAGTTAGCAACGGGAGAATATGTGGGAGCCTTTTGCTTGAGTGAACCTGAAGCCGGTTCAGATGCCACCTCTCAGGCAACAACCGCAGAAGACAAAGGAGATCATTACCTTATAAATGGAACCAAAAATTGGATCACTAATGGCGGTCGCGCAGATGTATATCTGGTCATCGCACAAACCGATCGAGAGAAAGGACATCGAGGAATCAATGCTTTTATTGTGGAGAAAGGAACAGAGGGCTTTCATATTGGCCCCAAAGAAGACAAACTAGGCATCCGAGGATCAGATACACATACCTTACAATTTAACAACGTAAAGGTACCCAAAGAAAATAGAATTGGTGAAGATGGGTTTGGTTTCAAATTCGCAATGAAAACCCTGTCTGGTGGTAGAATTGGTATTGCTGCACAAGCGCTAGGAATTGCCAGTGGCGCCTATGAACTCGCTTTAAAATACTCCAAAGAACGCAAAGCTTTTGGCACTGAAATTTACAATCATCAAGCCATTGCTTTCAAATTGGCCGATATGTACACAGAAATTGAAGCTGCAAGAATGCTCGTAATGAAAGCCGCCTGGGACAAAGACCAGGGTACTAATTACGACCTGTCCTCTGCAATGGCCAAACTGTACGCCTCTAAAGTAGCCATGGAACAAACTGTTGAAGCAGTTCAAATTCATGGAGGTAATGGTTTTGTCAAAGACTATCATGTAGAACGACTCATGCGTGATGCAAAAATTACTCAAATTTATGAGGGTACTTCAGAAATTCAAAAAATTGTAATTTCACGGAGTCTTATTAAGGGATAAAACTTTTATTTTACAAAGAAGCTTCATCCACCTATTGTAAAGGTGGATTTTTTTTGAGGAATTGCTTCTAAAAATCATTTGAAGTCAACATCATACAAATGCAACCCCGAGGCAGGAGCAATATTTCGCAAGAAGTGTCTGTCATTATCTTCTCTTAAAGAGTTTTCTATATCCTTTAAGGAAAGAGCTCCTTTACCCAACTCAAAAAGACTTGCCATCATCAATCTAATTTGATATCTTAAAAATCCTTTTCCAGAGACCTTTAATATATAGGACTGTTCAGGAAAAAAGTTCGCTGTTAAAATTTGATTTTCAACAAGCTCACACGAAGCTATGGTTCTTTTAAAAATAGTATTTGCTGATGGCTTTGTACAGTATTTGTGAAAATAATGCTCGCCCTGAAATAAAGTAGCTCCTTTCTTCATTAACTCAATATCAAGATGTTCCTCAAGATTGACTAGAAATGGAGCTGCGAAAGGATGATTTTTCTCTCCAAAAGAAAAATAATAATGATAGGTCTTTACTTTTGGTGAATTAATAATCGTAAAATTCCGATCCACCTGCCGAATAGAAAGAGCCCTAAAATCTGGAGAAAAATTGGAATTTAACGAATTCAGAAATGAATCCTCTTCAACTAAATCGTCTATAAATAGCTGAATATAATAGGTATTTGCTGACACCTTCGCATCGGTTCTCCCAATACCAATCGTTTTATAATGAGTGTTTTCAAAAACAAAAGAAAGGGTTTTATCCACCATATCATGTAAGGTCTTGGCATTGGTTTGCTTTTGCCAACCTGAAAACCGAAACCCTAAAAATTGCATCTTAATTAGATATGAAAAGGAGTATTTCATGGAGGCAAATATACAATAAATGCACTTTTTTTTACAAAAAGTGCATTTTTATGAATATCTTAAAATTATACTTTACTTTTTTTAAAACATATCATTTTACCCCCTTCAAAAACTAAAAAATACGTTTATCACAATTTAACCCCTATTTTTTTATGGGTATAATCCTAAAAAACAATGTTTTTAAAAATTAACCCCCTTGTCAATATAAAATAAATATATACTTTTGGCCCAGTTCAATTAATAAAAAATTATTTAACACTAAAAGAACACACATTATGAAAAAAATTATTTTTACTTTATTATTAGCAGCTAGTTTTGTTGGAACAGCTCAAGAAAAAGAAGAAAAAACATTCTCTTTAAGCGGAACTGTTGACACTTACTTCAGAGGAAACATCAGCGGAGGTGAATATGATACTGCTCCAGGTAGCTCTTTTGCTAATCAGCCAGGTTTTGCTTTGGGTATGATTAACTTAGTTGCTGCTTACGAAGGAGAAAAAGTTGGTTTTGTTGCAGACATGGTATACGGACCAAGAGGAGTTGATGCCGTTTTTAACTCGGTAGGAAACTCATCAATTGTAAATCAACTATATGCTTATTGGAATGTAAGCGACAAAGTAAAGCTTACGATTGGTAACTTCAATACTTTTTTAGGATATGAAGTAATCTCTCCGGCTGCAAACTTTAACTACAGTACATCGTACTTATTCTCTTATGGACCATTTAGCCATACTGGATTAAAAGCAGATTTCACATTATCAGAAAATACTTCTTTAATGTTAGCGATTATGAATCCTACAGACGCAACTGAATACAACCCAACAGGAAGTTATGCATTTGGTGCTCAATTAGGTCTTTCAGGTCAGTACTTTAACTTCTTGTATGATTCAGGAGCTTACGAAATAGACTTTACTGGTGGATTTGATGTATCAGATACTTTCTTTTTAGGTGTAAATGCAGCTTACTTCTCAGGAGACGATGCTCCAGGATTCTATGGTGCAGCATTATACCCACAAATTGCTACTTCAGATTCATTTAAAATTGGTTTAAGAACTGAATACTTTGTAGAAGATGGTGACTTTGGAGCTATCGGAACAGGTGTTGCGGACTCTAGCGTATTTGCAACTACCTTAACAGGTAATTACTCTATTGGTTCTTTAACAATCATTCCAGAATTAAGATTAGACTCTGCATCTGACGAAGCTTTTGTAGGAGATAAAGCGTTGAGCTCTTTTGCTTTAGCAGCTGTATATTCTTTCTAAGAAAAATTTCAACGAAGAGAATAACATAAAATTAACCTACGAGGTTCGCGCTTCGTAGGTTCTCAAAAAATTAATTAAAACAATATAAATATGAGTTTATTTTTAACACTATTTCAAGATACTGCAGCAACAGAAGTTTCAAAAGCTGTAGAACAAATAAATGGAGATATGGGAATGCTTTGGATGCTTTTATCAGGTATTTTAGTATTCTTCATGCAAGCAGGATTTACATTGGTAGAATCTGGAATGACCAGATCTAAAAATGCTGTGAACATTGCCATGAAAAATTTACTAGACATCTGTGTAGGATCTTTAAGTTTCTGGTTAGTAGGGTATTCATTAATGTATGGAGATACTTCAAACGGATGGTTTTTCTGGAGTGGTTTATTCCAAGGAGAAGGAGCTGATTTATTCTTCCAAACAATGTTTGCTGCAACAGCTGCAACTATTGTATCTGGAGCAATCGCAGGAAGAACAAAATATACAACCTACATCATTTTCTCTATCGTAATGACTGCGATCATTTACCCAATTTCTGGAGGATGGCAATGGCAAGGAAGTGGATGGTTAACCAATTTAGGGTTCATCGATTTCGCAGGTTCTTCTATCGTACACTCTGTAGGAGGATGGGCTGCTTTGGTTGCTGCTTTTATGGTTGGTCCTAGAATTGGAAAATTTGTAGATGGTAAAGTATTACCGATCCCTGGTCACAACCAAGTATTAGCAACTTTAGGGGTATTCATCCTATGGTTGGGATGGTTTGGATTTAACGGTGGATCTCAATTAGCTTGGGGTGGTGCTGATGCAATTGGTGCTTCTAACGTAGTATTAATTACAAATTTAGCTGCTGCAGCTGGTGGACTTGGAGCCTTGATTACAACTTGGATCTGGTACGGTAAACCAAACTTGGCACAAACTTTAAACGGTGCTTTAGCAGGTTTAGTGAGTATTACTGCTGGTTGTGGAAACATGACTGCTGTAGGTGCTGTAGTTGCCGGTTTAATTGGAGGTATCATTGTGGTATTCTCAATAGAATTTATCGAAAAGAAATTAAAAATTGACGATGCAATTGGTGCAGCTTCTGTACATGGTGTAGTTGGAGCATGGGGTACTTTAGTAATTGGTCTTTGGGGAATTGATGGTGATACTGGAATTGGATTATTCAATGGTGGTGGTGCTTCTCAATTAATAGCACAAGCAACTGGAGTATTGGCATATGCTGCATGGTCTGTTGGATTATCTTTTGTTGTTCTTGGAATCTTAAAAGCAACAATGGGATTACGTGTAACTAAAGAAGTAGAAATCGAAGGATTGGATATTTCAGAACACGGATCTATCGCCTACCCAGGAAAAAGACAAAGAGATTATGAAGAAGAATAATATCTATTAATTTTATTAATTATTAGTATCTAAATCACACAACTTAATTATTTAAGTTGTGTGATTTTGTGTTATAATTTATTTTATTAATTTCGCAAACTTTAAAAGCAATCAACTAATTATTAATAACAAATTTAATTCTATCATGAAAAAAATTGAAGCAATTATTAGAAAATCAAAATTTAGAGTCGTAAAGGAGGCACTGCATGAAATTGGCGTCAACTTTTTCTCTTACTGGGATGTAACCGGTTTGGGAAATGAAAAAGAAGGACATGTCTACAGAGGAGTCAGCTACAGCACCAGTGACATTCAAAGAAGACATCTTTCAATTGTAGTCAATGATGATTTTGAAGAAATCACCGTAAAAACAATTATTAAAGCTGCCTCTACTGGCGAAGTGGGTGACGGGAAAATTTTTGTAAGCGAGATTAAAGACGCTTACAGAATAAGAACCGGAGAAAAAGGAGGAGAAACACTAAACTAAATTATTACAACATTTTTATTATGGAATTATTAACAACAAATAATGTATGGATGATGATCTGTACCGCACTCGTTTTCTTTATGCATACAGGTTTTGCATTCTTAGAAATCGGATTGACAAGACAGAAAAACACCATCAATATTTTATTTAAAAATATTTTTATCATTACAGTAGGTCTTTTATTGTATTATATCATTGGCTTTAACTTAATGTATCCAGGCGAATTTAACGGATATCTTGGAAGTATTGTTCCCGGAATCACCCCTCCAGAAAACGGAATGACTCCAGAATACGCAAGTGGTGGATATACTTGGTGGACAGACTTCCTATTCCAAGGAATGTTTGCTGCTACAGCTGCAACGATTGTTTCGGGTGCAGTTGCAGAACGTATGAAAATTGGACCATTTATGATATTCACTATCATTTATGTAGGTTTAGTATACCCAATTGCAGGTTCTTGGAAATGGGGTGGAGGATTTTTAGATCAATTAGGTTTTTATGATTTTGCAGGATCTACATTGGTTCACTCTGTAGGAGGATGGGCTGCATTGGTGGCTGTTTGGTTACTAGGGGCTCGAATTGGAAAATTTAAAAATGGAAAAACACAAGCCATACCCGGACATAATATTCCTTTAGCCACAGCAGGTGTATTAATTTTATGGTTAGGATGGTTTGGATTTAATGGAGGTTCTGTTTTATCTGCAGACCCTGAATTAACTTCATTAACCTTAGTAACTACTTGTTTGGCTGCAGCAGCTGGTGGAGTTGTCGCTGCGTTGGTTTCTTTTATCAAATACAAAAACCTTGATTTAACCATGTTCTTAAATGGTATTTTGGGAGGATTGGTAGGTATTACGGCGGGAGCAGATGTAATGACCCCAGAAAGTGCCATTATTATTGGTGCTATTGCAGGTGCACTTATCGTATTTGCCGTGAGTTTTGTAGATGCTATCAAATTAGACGACCCAGTAGGAGCCATTGCTGTTCACTTAATCTGTGGTATCTGGGGAACATTGGCTGTCGGTCTATTTTCGACAAATCCAGAACATACCTTCTTAATTCAATTAACAGGAGTGGCTTGTTATGCAGTGTTATGTATAGTTTCTTCGTTTTTAATATTTTATACTTTAAAGAAAACGGTTGGAATAAGAGTCTCTGAAAAAGAAGAGCTAGAAGGCTTAGATGCTCATGAACACGGTATGGATGCTTACCCAGACTTCCGTCTAAACGAACATTAACCATATATCATCCCCTTTGAAAAGTCTGTAAATAGATTATTTACAGACTTTTTTTTGTTTTATGAATTTGACAATTAAATAGGTTTTAATTATCAAAAAAAAACTTTTGAGATTGCTTTTTTGATTTCATCGCAAAAATCATATTAAAAGAAGTTGTTCTTTAAATCCTTTTCAATAAAATCCATAAATTTGTAAATATAATTGAACAAAATATGAAGAAACAAGGATTATACTTA
>Ga0228633_1000340_pt1 | contig 13204 bp, 9 predicted proteins | sample 41DmetaG_FD_182703 | JGI IMG/M metagenome (GOLD analysis project Ga0228633, IMG submission 182703) | Seawater microbial communities from Monterey Bay, California, United States - 41D | ecosystem: Environmental > Aquatic > Marine > Coastal | place: USA: California | collected 2016-11-13
ACAACAGCACTGGCATTAGTAAAGCCAATACCTATAAACCCAGCTTGAGCAATTTGTTCTGTAAAATATCCTAAAGAAGTACAGGTATGAGAATGAGAAATAGCCAAAGAGCACGTTCCGGTATCTGATACTGTTTTTAATGCTAATGGTAATGCGCGTTCAAAGGCTGCTTGAGCAAAGCCAAATTTTGCATCTACATGAATTGATGCTGATTTAGGCAATGAAACAATTGGTTCAACAGTGCCATCTACTCTGCCAGAAACTAATTGAGTACAGTAGCTTTCTAGATAATAAAGTCCGCATATTAAATTGCCTTTGGCTTCGGCTACTCTTACGGCTTTGGCTACTGATGTAGCGATCCAATTCGATGCACCATGATTAATGAGAGCATTTTTAGTTAAACTCTCAATTTCATTTAAATTAAGTTCTATTTTTTCCATTATAAGTTTTTGCCCTAATTAAAATTAAACATCTTCAAGAAAAACGACATCTTATTAAGATGAATCGAACCAATGAATATAGTCATTATAAATTAATTTTGCTTAAAGGAACAGAATGACAAAAACTTTTCAGTAAAAAGCTGTTTTTTTGTTTGGGTTTAAAATCAAAGAGGCATCAAAAAGAGTATATTTGGGTCAAAATTGAAAAAATTATTAAAACAAAAAGCATTAAGCTCTAATCAAACACAAGAAAATAAAATTATTTTATGCTAATCTGCTCAATATAGGCAAATGATATAATTCAAATTGACGTTTAATTAATAAGCATTAAATACTTCTCTTTTACTACAATCATCCCTATCTATGTCATAATTAATAAAGTTTAAGGACTGGTCATGATTATTCCTGGATCACCAGAGATGAAATCTCAACTAGAAGCGATCTTCGATTTGGAGATTAGCGCAGCTATGTTCAAAGAAACAGCCAAACAATACAGTCATGTAGATCGTGTGATACCTGAAGCTGAATGGATGAAGCGTGCTCCTTATGTACATGCAATTAATAAGCTAAAAAAAGAAAAAGATGCCGTAATATTAGCACATAACTACATGACACCTGACATATATCATGGAGTGGCAGATATTGTCGGAGATAGTCTGCAACTTGCAATTGAAGCAACCAGAGTTAAAGAAAGTGTTATAATCCAGGGTGGTGTACACTTTATGGCTGAAACATCAAAAATTCTGAGTCCAGAAAAAACTGTTATTATCCCTGATAGTCGAGCAGGCTGCTCATTGGCAGAAAGTATAACTGCAAATGATATTGCTGGTATGAGGCAAAAATATCCTGGTGCACCTGTTGTATCATATGTAAATACCACAGCTGAAGTAAAAGCGGCATCTGATATTTGCTGCACATCTTCTAATGCTGTCGATGTTATAAATGCAATGGATAGTGATTTAGTCATAATGACTCCAGATGGTCACTTAGCACAAAATGTTGCCAAACAAACAAACAAAAAGATTGTTTATTGGGAAGGTGCTTGTGAAGTCCATATTGAATTTAAAGCTGATGAATTACGAGAGTATCGTAAATACGAACCTGATGCTGTTATAATTGCTCACCCAGAGTGCCCTACGGAAGTTGTAGATGAATCCGATTTTAGTGGATCTACTTCGGGTATGATAGATTTTGTCAGAAAAAATAAGCCAGAGAAAGTTTTATTAATTACTGAATGCTCAATGGGTTCAAATATTGCGGACGAAGTACCGGAGGTAAATTTCTTAGGTCCTTGTAATCTATGCCCCCATATGCAGAGAATCACATTAGAAAAAATATTATGGTCATTACATACAGGAAATGAAGAAGTTGTAGTTAAAGAAGAGTTAGCTGCTAAAGCGCGATTATCGGTTCAAAGAATGATTGATTTGAAATAAAGCTGTGAAAAAACAACAACATAACGTTCTAATTATTGGAGCAGGATTAGCTGGATTGTATGCGGCACTTAATCTTGCTCCTAGGCCTGTAACCATAATTTCACCGAAGCCATTAGGTTTTGATGCTTCAAGTGCGTGGGCGCAAGGCGGTGTAGCTGCAGCTATGGATGAACATGACACCCCAGAAGCGCATGCAAGAGATACTGTTATGGCGGGTGATGGAATTGTCGATACAGATATTGCAACATTTGTTACATCTGTAGCAAAAGAACATGTACTTGAATTAGCGGATGTTGGAACACCATTTGATCGTTCCCAAGACGGTGATTTCTTAATGTCTAAAGAAGCAGCTCATAGTTTTGCGCGAGTGGTTAGAGTAAAAGGTGATCAAGCTGGTGCTGCTATTATGAGAACACTTGTTAAGGAGGTGCTAAACACACCATCAATAACGGTTATGCAGGGTTTAACAGCATTAGATTTGATAGTAAAAAACAACGAAATGTGTGGCGTTGTTGTTGCAAGCGGTGAGAAAGATCCATTTGTGATTCAAGCTAAAGCATATTTAATGGCTGCTGGTGGAGCTGGCAGTTTATTTATGAAAACTACAAATCCTCCAACAGTTAGAGGTTTAGCATTAGGGATGGCGGCTCGAGCTGGTGCTGAAATTGCTGATGCAGAGTTTGTTCAATTTCACCCAACAGCCATGGATTTAGATCTAGATCCAGCTCCACTCGCAACAGAAGCTTTGCGTGGAGAGGGTGCCGTTTTAATAAATAAATTGGGTGTTAGATTTATGCAAAATATTCATAAAGATGCTGAATTAGCACCTAGAGATATTGTTGCTAGAGCTATTTTTCGTGAACATCAAAACGGCAATAGACCTGCCTTAGATACACGCAGCGCGATTGGATCTAAAATTATTAATCAATTTCCTTCAGTTTCTGAAGCATGTTTGAAAAGTGGAATTGATCCTGTAAATGAGCCAATTCCGGTCGTGCCCGCTGCACACTATCATATGGGTGGAGTTGCAACAGACATAAGAGGTAAATCTTCAATAAACGGTCTTTGGATTTCTGGTGAGGCATCATCAACTGGTTTGCACGGTGCAAATAGACTGGCTTCAAACGGATTATTAGAGGCTTTGGTTTATGCTGCAACAGCATCAAGTGGAATTATTGAAGCAATTGAAGAAAAAAAATACCGATTATTTGATGAAACTTTAGAAGTACCAAAAATTGGATTTGGTTCTATCAATGAAAAAGTTATATTAAAACTGCGTAAAGTAATGTCTAATTGGGTTGGTGTTATCAGAACAGGCGAAGATATTGCAAAAGCATTACGGTTTATTAAAAAATTAGATTTAGAGCATGGTGGAAAATCCACTAATTTTGATAACATGCTTGCAGCTGCTACGCTAATTTCTGCAGCTGCCTATGTACGCGAAGAGTCACGTGGAGGTCATTACCGAAAAGATTTTCCAATTAAAAATGACAACTTACAAAAACGCAGTAAAATGACTTTAGCCGATGCATTAGATTTAAGAAATAGTTTATAGGTACCATAATGAATCACTCTACTATTCCTGACTTTTTATTGAATGATATAATTAAACGCGCACTTGAGGAAGATTTGGGTGGTGTTGGAGATCTAACAAGTCGTGCGGTTATACCGGATGGAAGCATATATAGCGCTAAAATAAATGCTCGGGAAGCGGGTGTGATATCGGGAATGCAAATTGCAAAAATAGCGTTTTTAATGATCGACAAAAGCTTAGAAATTAAAACCTGCATTAAAGACGGATCTTATGTTCAAACAAATGATACATGTATGACTATAAAAGGTGATGCTAAATCAATTTTGATGGCTGAAAGAGTAGCGTTAAATTTTGCAGGTCGATTATCAGGTATTGCAACTATGACATCAGCCTTTGTATCTAAAACAAAAGGAACGAAAGCTAAGATTTGCTGTACAAGAAAAACCACACCTGGTTTAAGACTAATAGAAAAAGAAGCTGTCAGGCATGGCGGAGGTGCAAATCATCGATTTGGATTAAATGATGCAATTATGATTAAAGATAACCATATTGCAGCTGCTGGAAGTATTGAGAAAGTTTTAGAAAGAGCACGAAATTTTGCCTCACATATGACAACTATCGAAATTGAAGTTGATACATTAAGTCAACTTGAGATGGTGTTAAATGCAGGTGGAGCAGATGTTGTATTGTTAGATAATATGACCAACAAAGATATGCTCTTAGCTGTTAAAATGATAAAAGGTAGGATGATTGTTGAAGCATCAGGAAATATGACATTAGATCGTATTTCTTCAGTTGCTTCAACTGGTGTAGATTTTATTTCAGTAGGTGGGCTTACACATACTGTTGCAAATTTTGACTTAGGATTAGATTTTTAAATTTAACAAAAAATTAAAATTAATTAGAATTATATACTTGAAGTAATCCAGTCGGCTAAAGCAGCTTTTGGTGCTGCACCAGTTTTATTTGCAATGGCTTCTCCATCTTTAAATAAAAATAATGCAGGTATGCCTCTTACACCCATCTGAGCAGGTGAATTTGGATTTTCATCAACATTAATTTTTACAATTTTTACTTTTCCTTCATATTCATCGGATAGTTCTTCTAGTGCAGGACCAATTTGTTTGCATGGGCCACACCATTCTGCCCAAAAATCAACAACAACAGGTATGTTTGAGTTTGTTACTTCAGCTGCGAATGTGTCATCAGTTACTTTTACGGTTGCCATTAGGCTTCTCCAGAAATTTTCGTATATATTGAATCTAGGAACGATCTATTGAATCGTCAAGATGTTGTATTGTATCTAATGAATTAATTGCTGTGTTGTGTGAGATATTCATAACTTCTCCTGTTTTTGTCCATAATATTGCAATTATAATTTCAGACTTAGGATAAATTTTTTGTAATGCTAGGAGATAAACAGCTTGTTGTGCTAAAATACCTTTAGGTATTTCTTTATCTGAATCAGGAATGTTTACATTACTTTTAAAATCTATAGCGGTAATTGTATTTTCAGCTATTATCAATCTATCAATATACCCAAGAATATTATTGTTAAGTTGTGATATGTGGCTTGTTATTCCAACTTCAGAGAGACTGTTTGGTGAAAAAAATATATAAGAAAGTTTTGGATTATCTAGCAAACTAATAGCTTCTGATTTAAGATCATTCTTTTTTTCATTAGTTAATTTAGATTTATCATTCTTAAAGAAATTATTTAAAAACTGTGTCCATTCACTTTTGGGCATTTTTGGTAAAATTTCTAAAACTTTATGTAATAGTTCGCCTAATTCTTTTGCATCCCCGTCAGGTTTATTTGATATGCTTTTAAGTGTTTTATCGTCGATTAATTTTGATGGAGCCAATGCTTGTTTTGGGCGATTAATTTTTTTTGCTTTTTCTACTAACCAATTAGGATTGGTATTTTGTTTAATATTTGGTTTTGATATTTTTCCATTGGTTTCCAAATTATCCCAGTTCAAATCTTTGAGTAGTAAGCCTTCACCTATATTATAAAACTCATATTTTGATGCATTAAGACTAATCATTGATGATTTAATTATGTTATACCAACTGCTGTCTCTTTTATGAGAGCCCGCACCACAAATAATGAGCCAACTTTCTGCTCTTGTAAGAGCAACATATAGTAGCCGCATTTTTTCTTCTGCTTGCTTTTCCTTTATAATTGCTTCTGCTTGCGCCTGTATTTCGCTACCGTCGCTGCCAGTACTTCTCCAAACAGCTGAATTATTAGAAAGTGTTATTTGTGATGTAAGTGGTAAAGTTTTATCACCTGTGTCTGGTAAAATAACTATTGGTGATTCAAGCCCTTTTGAACCATGAACAGTCATTACACGAATTTGATTTCCTTTTCCCATATCGCGTTTAATCTCAACTTCACCAGATACGAACCATTGTAAAAAACCTGATAAAGTTGGGGCTTCCAGCGTCTCATATTGCAATGACTGCGAAAGCAGTTCATCGATACCATCTTCTACTTCAGAGCCGAGCCTCGCTAATAGTTTTTCTCTGCCACGATGTTTAGTCAGGATGCGTTCAATTAATTCATAGGGCCTTAGATAACCAACTTGATTTCTTATATCAGTCAAAATTTCAAGAACTTTTCTGTGATGGTTTTGATCCTTTAAGGACTGCCACAAAGTACCTTTTCTGTTATGGGCAATTTTAAATAAATCATTTTCTGACAAGCCAAGCAAAGGTGAACGCATGGCTTCAGCGAGAGACAAATCATCATTTGCCATATTTGCAAATTGTAAGATTGATAAAATATCTTTAACCGCTAATTCATCTCCAACATTAAGTCTGTCAGCGCCCGCAACTGGAAGATTTTTAGATTTTAATTCTTTTAAGATTTCATTGAATAATGAGGACGAGCTTTGAGCTTCACGGCTTTGGACTAAAATTAAAATATCTCCAGGCGTAACTGCTCTTAAATTGTTATCAACATTTATTGTTTGTTTGCTAAGCAAAAGTTCTTTGATGTTTTGGGCAATGAGACGCGCAAGTTCTTTCTTAGGGTCATTTGGAGCTGGCATATCAACAGGTCTATACCAAACTTCCTTATCAGGCTGATCTTGTTTTTCAATAAAAGGCCAAAGATCTACTCGGCCTGGCTTGGTACTGTGAAAAGCTTTATGAGTTGGGGATAGTTTCTTTTGATCACTTTTAGAAAAAGTTTGGTCAACTAATGACAATATCTGGGGAGCTGAACGAAATGAATAAAGTAATTCGCGGTCTTCCATGTCCTGATTTATATGGTGCAATAAACTTTTAAATTCAGATTTTTTTTCACTAAATATATCTGGATCAGCACCTTGAAAAGAGTAGATAGATTGTTTTTCATCACCTACGATGAATAGACTACGTGGCCTGTCATTAGATGACATTCCGTATGTAAATTCCCGAGCTAGGCAATCTATTACAGCCCATTGTGTTGGACTAGTATCTTGAGCTTCATCTATCAGTATGTGATCTAAGCCACCATCTAGTTTGTACAAAACCCATTGAGCCATTGAGCTAGATGTTAGTAAATCTGAAGATAGGTTTATTAAATCATCATAATCAAGAAAGGCGTTAAAAGATTTTCTTTTATCGTATGCTTCTAAAAAAGAATTTGCGAAATTATGTAAAACTAGGGTTCGGTTATAAGCATTAATAGCTAATCGATGTTTACGTGCAGCTTCAACATCTTTTGAAATTACTGATTGTATATTAAACAATGAACTACTTTTAGGAATTAACTTTAATGTAGCAATATTATCCTTTGCAGAATATGGGCCAGCTTTTGCAGTTTTTCCATTTAAGAAAACCTGTTCTAATATTTTAAGTTTTATATTAATTGAATCAGTTGAAAAATATTCTTTTAGATTGTTTGCTGCTTTTAAGTCATTTTTTGTTCCAGTGTTTAATACTTTAACAAGTGACTTTATCATGCCATCATGCTGGATGATTGTTTCTTTAAATATATCATCAATCGAAATATCTTGAGAAATACCAAAATCTACCAGTTTGGGGGGAGTCTTAAAGCCACTACGTTTCTTTACAATCTCATTTGTTAAATCATCTGTATTAAGACGTGTAAAATGCTTGGCTAACATATCTATTTCTGAAGTATCAGATTGCTGTGCCATTCTTTCAACTACTTCGATGCGTAATTGTTTTGCCTGGCGCTCTTCAAGCATTATAAATTGTGGAGATACTCCAGCCTCTAATGGAAATTGGCGCAATAATGCATCACAAAAAGAGTGTATTGTTTGAATTTTTAAACCACCGGGTGTCTCAAGTGCAGCTGCAAATAACGTTCGGGCTTGTTTAATTTTATCAGAATTTAAAATTTTATTATCTTCACCTAAATTTATTAATTCATCGCGCAAATCTTCATCAGGCAACATTGCCCATTTGCCCAAACTCTCAAATAAGCGATTTTGCATTTCTGCAGCAGCCGCTTTTGTATAAGTTAAGCATAAAATCTTTTGTGGATTTGTGTTGTTTAATAATAACCTAGCAACTCTATCTGTTAATACTCGAGTTTTTCCTGAACCTGCATTTGCTGAAACCCATGTATTTTTTAGTGGGTTTGCTGCATATATTTGCGCTAATGAAGCATCGTTAAAGTTTGTCATCCGACCACTCTTGGATTTGGTATATCGCTATCTTGCCATTCACCTTTTCGAGATAGTTGATCATAATCTGACATATGTTTTAAAAACTGAATCTTATCTCTAGCGGTAAAGCCTTTATTAGTATCGTTATAAATTAAGATTAAGCTTCGAAACTCATTTAGAATTTTACTAACTTCTTGATCATCAATATCTATAGCTTGTTTATTTAAATCTGGCCCTAAACTTATATATTCTAAATGCTCAATTGATTGCTTTTGAATTTTATTAAACCCACTATGAAATGCAATCATGGCTTCTAGTTGTAGTTGTTTATCGAAATATTGAATGTCACCAAGGGATGGAGGCTTGCTTGCTTTATAATCATATAGTCGAAGACCACCTTTGCCTTGATCAATGCGATCTGCTTTTGCTGTTAATTTAAACTTTAAATCATGGAAATCCATTTCACCTCGACGTTCTAGTGCTATGTTGACCCCCTGGGTACGCCGTTTGATTTCTTCGTTTATAAATGAAGAAGATACTGCATGCATTCTGGCAAGCCATAGACGTCGAGCAGCAGGCCATGGCACGTCTTTTTTTAAAACATTATTTGTAATTTTCATGAATAAATCTGACGCATCTTCAGGAAATTCATTCTTAGTTTGTTTTATGAATTCTTCTAAAATTGTGTGAATAGTATTCCCACGCTCAATGGCATCAGCTTGTTTACCAAGGGGCTCTAATTTTTTTAAGTTTAAAATAACTGATGCATAAATTTTGTAAGGATCACGAACTAAGTCTTTAATTTGGGTTACAGATAGTTTTTTTAACCTTGCGTGTTTTGGAGGAATTGGTGAAGGCCGCATTTCGAAAGGAATTTTTTTATTTTCTGCAACTTTATCCAAACTACGAGCGCAAGCTAACCAGTAGTTACCACTATTACGCATTTCTTCTAATGTTTGTGGGCCCTCATCTTTTAATCCGTTCATTAAATTAGTAATTCGTATTAACCAACGTGATGGTGTTGATGGTGTATCCCCATCTCTTAATGATCTGGACAAGACAACATTTGCAGAAGATATAGCTTGTTGAAAATCATGAGCTGAGAGACCAATTCGCCTTTCTGGTAATAGTAGAGATAATTGTTTGCGCATATCACGATTAAGCCACATGTCATGACTAGATTTTGTTGGCCATGTGTCTTCATTTAGACCGCCAAGAATAACTAAATCTTTAGATTGTACTCTTGCTTCAAGAGTGCCCCAAATTGAAATTAATGGATTTGAAGATTGTGCTTCTGGCCTTAACTCTTGATTCAGTGCAGACCTCAAAAATGCATTAAACTCAATGCTAGACATTAACCCGCTTGAAACTGATTGGGTCATTATTTGATCTAGCGTTTTTAAAGCTGCAACTCCTGAATCTTTCTCCCAAACTTTACTCTCATGAGTGATCTCAGGACTATCTGAGAGGTTCTCGGCAGTTTTCTTGAGTAAATGTAACCATTCATATAACTCCATTTCTCTTGCAGTTTGTAATGGTTGGAAAATATTTGAAAGCCATTGTGACCAAATTTCTTTACTGGGGTCTTTAGAGGCCCAACCTGATAAAAGATCAAAATCTATGAATGGCGGTCCACCACGTAGTATCTTTGTTCCATTAAATTGGCCTACTTCTATTTCCATAACCATCAAATTATGAATGTTTCTGTTTTTACCAGAATGAGTTAATGGGTGTTTTAGCAGCGCCAAAAAATCATGTGAAGATGTAGGGTTGCCAAAACATTTAGCAAGAGATCGAAGAAATATACCAGTTGTTGATAATTGTAATGGAATGCCTGCTGAGTCATCAGCTTCAATACCCCATCTTTCAAGATTTGCATTAACTCGCCTGGTAAGATTTCGGCTAGGTGAAATTAAAACAGCTTCTTGACCTACTTCTGCGGCGTATCTTAATCGAGTTGCAATTGTAAGGGCTTCTTCTTTAATTGTATCAGCTTCTATTAATTCAAGATTTTGCGTAGCTTTACTTAGATATGGTTTTAATCGGGGGCCATATTCTAACCATTGATTGGTTATAGGTGCGGGTCGAAGCGCTAATGATATTAATTTGTTTCGGTCAATATTTTTTGCATCTGACTCGTGCCATGGACCAACATCATCAAAGTCTATATTTAAAGAATTAAATAATTTAGCAAATCCAGCTTGGGGGTGATCTAAAGTGAACTTCTTTGTTTTTAATGCGCTCCATACTTCTCGTGGTAATTCGTCATCAACACCAGGCAATATAACAGCACCATTTGGTAGCTTTGATACTGCCTTCATAAACAATGCAGTTGCCCCACGTGAACCAGTTGATCCAGCAATTAAAATAGTTTGATTTGTCGGATTTTTATCCCAATGTGTTGCGTATGTTTCAACTACATGCCGCATTCGATCTTGGGGGTCTGTTAAAGCATTTTGTTCCCAATGTGTTGCTAAAATTGATAGAAATTTTTTACTTCTATTCCAATGGGCAGAATGTTCACCAACATCTAAATTTAGCACATCAGTCATTTGAATACCTTCACCCTGTGCTTCATCCATTAGGGCAGCTAAACTTTCAGCAAGTTCATAAGTTGCGGATATGGGTGCCAAATCTGGCTCAGTAATTAAAAGTTTTCGGATTAATTGGCCGAGATTAATCAAACGATGGTGTGATGGAGCTGGAGCCGGTAGATTGCATAGTTTTAAAGGGTCATCAGAAAGATCTGTGATTAAATAAAATTGAGGAAGCAATGAGGAGCCTGAATTGATGAACAGTTCTTTAAGCTTTCGCTCAGCTCTTCTTGTATTAATAAATATTATTACACGGGCTAAATCATGAGGTTGTTTTCCGTTTAATCTAGATTTTAAGCCCTCTAAAAATACATTAGCAAAGTCTACACCAACGGGTACTTTAAAAACTCTAGATTTACTTGTTTGATCAAACATTTCTATTAACTAATAACTCTTTTGTAGCGCAATCAATACCTTCTGGATGGCCTACATCTATCCAACTACCATTATAAATAATACCATATGCATTTCTTTGATTTATAATTTTATTCCATAATACATTAATTGAAAAACTTTCTTTATTAATAGCACTCAATAACTCAGTTTTTATAATTTGTACTCCAGTATATACATAGGGAGCATTTGATTTGTTATCCCTTCGAATTAACTGCTTATCGCGGTCTAAATAAAAGTCACCTAACCCTTTGTATCCTTTTGCACGTTCAATGGGAATTAGCATTAAAAGAGCATCCATTTTTTTGGGGTTCCATGATTTCAAGAGAGACTTAATTGGGTTATATCCAATCCATATTATATCTGAATTTAATGTAATAACTGGACTTGATCCAAGAATAGGTAAGGCATTTTTTAATCCTCCACCTGTTTCAAGAATTCTTGGGTATTCATGGATTGTTTTAATATTTTCAAATTTAGATAAATGGTTTTCAATTTGTTCAGGAAGATAGTGTAAATTGACAATAATATTTTGGATGCTTGCATCTAAAGTAATATCTATAGCGTAATCAATTAATGGTTTATTTAATATTGTAACCATTGGTTTTGGAATAGTTTTTGTAATTTCTCCCATTCGGGTACCAAAACCTGCACCAAATATTAACGCACTGTTTATACTCATATTACGGGCACTAATTTTTGAAGAACTATATGATTTGGGCAAGGAACATTTTTATTCACCCATTGTTTTAAATCAGAACATGCTTCGTGATTTAAGTTATTCATCAAATGATTCCATACACGTGGTATTAAATTTATATAATTTGATTTTTTGTCTCGAAGCGACAAACGTGAAAAAATTCCAATAATTTTGATATTCCGCTGAGCTCCTAATAAATTATAAGCCATTAAAAACTCTTCTCTGTTGAGGTCAGAGTTTGATATATATTTGTTAATCATATTTGTTTGCAAATCACTTGACGTATCTCTACGTGCATCCTCTAAGAGTGAGACTAAATCATAAGCTGGGTGGCCAGCTAAGGCATCTTGATAATCTAAAAGGCCTACTCGATTTATTCCTGATCTTTTAGGCAACCATATTAGATTTTCTGCATGATAATCCCGCATTACTAAAACGGGATTATTTGAAGGTACTTTTGAAAATGTTTTAGATAAAATATTTTGAAATTCATCTATTAAAGTTTCAGATAATGGAGTGCCGATTGCATTAGGTAGATACCAATCTGTTAATAAATTACTTTCTTTAATTAAAATATTTATATCATATTTTAATAAATTTTCTGGTGCTGGATTTTTATGTATGTGCAATAATAAATTTATAGCAGAATTATATATCTCATCTTCTATTTTGGGTGATTTTTCACAAAGAAGAGAAAAAAGACTGTCTCCAAGATCTTCAAGTAATAAAAAACCATTTTTAATATCTTTGTTGTAAATGATAGGTGCAGATAAATTTAACTTTTTGAGCATGTGAGTTACAGCTATAAAGGGTTTTACGTCTTCACCTGCAGAGTATGGCGCGTTCATCAAGATAGCATTTCTTGAATTTAAAGTTAGACGTTCATAGGTTCTGCCTGATGCATCTGATGCTATGGATTGCCTATTAGCTTGATCCCAACCTGATTTAAATAAAAAATCTTGTAATAATTTCTCACGATTTTCCATTATTAAAAACCTTAAGTGCATTCTTAACTATTGTGTCCCATATCACATCTTTCCAGCACAGTGATATTTCTCTGAAATCGTCCTCTGTGATATCAAAATTTAAAGTTAATGCGTTTTTTGGTAACATTTCACCTAATCTATTAGGCCACTCTAGCAAACAAACGGCTGTATCAAATGCTGTATCTAGTCCTAATTCATAAATTTCTGATAAGCTTGATAAGCGGTACAAGTCTGCATGCCAAATATCTACATTCTTTAATTCGTAAGTTTGAACAAGAGTAAAGGTTGGGCTTGGAATGTCTTCAAGCGCATTAATATCATGTAAACAAGTTGAAATTAATTCACGAGCAAAATATGTTTTTCCTGCACCTACGGCACCATTTAATAATATTGTGTTTCCTGCAGATAAAAGTGGTGCAAAAGCTGATGCTAAAGCTGCCGTTTCTTCTACCGATTTCAATAAAATTTTTTGCTTCATATATAATTATACTTACCA
>Ga0228633_1000343_pt1 | contig 13167 bp, 6 predicted proteins | sample 41DmetaG_FD_182703 | JGI IMG/M metagenome (GOLD analysis project Ga0228633, IMG submission 182703) | Seawater microbial communities from Monterey Bay, California, United States - 41D | ecosystem: Environmental > Aquatic > Marine > Coastal | place: USA: California | collected 2016-11-13
TAAAATAGAATTAGATTTAAAAAAAAAAAAGAATGATAATATCATAAAAAGATTATCTAATCAATATAAAGTAAATATAAATTTCAATAGAAATATTTTAGAATATAATTTTTAAAAGTTTAATTTTAAAAGATTTATTTTAGAAATAATGCATTATTAATTTTCATTAAAAATTAAAAAATAATTTTAGTTTAAAGAGTAAAATGAATTTGAAGATAATCTTAATAATTTAACAGATAGAAAAAATAATGATAAATAATTTCCATTATAAGAATAGAAAAACTTAAAAAAAGATTTTTCTGATATTTATGGTGATGTTACAAGTTCTGTTTAAGATTTAAAAAATACAACAAAATCATCTGTCTCAGATGGAAAAAATTTAGGAAAATCAGTGGTATCAAATGTATCAAAATCAATGATATCTTAGTAAGATGATAATCCACCGTATATAAAAAGAAGTGAAAATAATACAATAAAATTATAAGTTAATTATATAAGTGGAGTAAATAATATGAATCAATAAGGTAATTGTAGTACTATTGATAATTAAAAAAAGAAATATTTTCCAAAAATTCTTGTTAATAGGACTAATAATGTTAGTAATGTTGATAATAGAAGTTTAACAGAGGCTATTGATAAAAATCAAATTGCTAAAGACTCTACAGCTATAAGATTTTCAAGAGTAGAAGCTCCTGCAGATGAATCAACTTAAAATTAAGAAAATAAGACAAAAAATAATCAAACCTATGTTATTCCAGAAAAATATAAGGATTATAAAAGTCCCATTGTAAAAAAATTAAATATATCGCTCAATGAAATTGATCATCTTAATAAAACTTTTATTATTTATCATAATTAAACTAATGATAATTTTCATAATTATGATTCAAAAAAAATTAGCAATAATTATTTATAAGAAACAAAAAAAAATGATTAACATCATGAAACTGAAAAAGTAAATTAATTTTATACAATTTATATTTATATATTTATTAAATAAATTAAACTGTTATTATATAAAAATTGTTTTAAAATAATGAATAATTTGATTAGTAAATAAATACTGCTTTTGAAAGCATAAAATAAAACATAAATATAAGGGCTTTTCAAAATAGATATTAAGTAACAAATCCTTTTACTTTTTAAGTAAAATAACTTAATAAAACTGTGAGTAATTTATAGTTTAAATAAATTAATAACTAAAAAATTTCATAAAGAATTCATAAAATAAGAAATAAAGCATAAGTAATAAAAATATTTAATAGAATAAAATCAGTGAATTCAGAGATCAAACAAAAATGAAATAAAATTGATAAAATTTATGAATAATTAAAAAATTTAATAATTATGATTATTATAAATAATTTTATCACATAAGTCCAAACCCTTCAGCATTTTCGATAGATAATAACATTTTTTCTTTCATTTTTTACTTCGTATTATAAGGAGGTAATAATAAATGATTGAAACACGTATGAGCCGAAGGTAGACTATATAAAAGAAAATGATTACCTTTCAGAATTTTCTCCATGTTTCGAAATTATAAACTTAATGCTTTATAAACCTTTAATTGGAGCTCTATCAGACCTGATTTTAGATACAAATATACCCTGTAGCAAAAAATAAGAACTTTTTTTTTTAATCGTAAGATAATTCTTATATTATTTCCCAGAAATATCTTATTATAACAATTAATACTTTATTTCTTATGAATTTTAATTATAACCTTCATATTATGTTATCTTTTATAATTCATTAAAATCAAGAAGTTAACTACCACAAATTAAATTTTATATTTCTTTTGCAGTAAATAATTACTTAACTTTTCCTGTTAAAACTTTGTGAAACCCTAAATTTTTTTCATAATACCTTTATAAAAAGCACTAAATTAGGGCTATATAGATTTATTTAAATACCAATCTACATATAATTATATATATTCTTATAAATTCTATTTATTGACCTATATATTTTCTCCATCTTATTTTAAATCTACTATATGATTTTAATCAAATCTATCTTTAAATAATATCTAAAAATTCTAATCTAAATCTTAAAGCTCTTAATCTGTATATTATTCCAATTTTTTCAGATTTTAAGTCAATTCTGGCTCAATTTCAGATAAGTCCTTTTAGATTTTAAAATTACCTCTATTCCTACATTATAATTCATTAATTTCTTATATACAACTATAGGAAATTATATGTCTAAATTAATTCCATTATAAATTGATAATCCTAAAATAATTCCTATTAATTCAAAATTTAATCCACATTCCAAAGGGCATTTTTCAAACCATAATAAAGTTCCATTACATATATGAATAAACATAAAGAAATTTATGTCAAATATTTATTTTATAATAAGCTAGAAAAACTCTTTTCTTACTCCACCCTCATCTAATCCTATAGAAATTAAAACAAAATACCTTATTCTCCAATAAATTTAACTTTTAATGGTTTTTTATAACTTTATTTTTATTAAACAATTTAATTTAAAGTATCTTATATCAATTCTGATCTTCTTACCTTATAAATATTTATTATAAAACTTATATAAGAAAGAAAACACTTGATAATGGATTCATCATAAATTAAAATATATTTCCACTCTACATTATGTCTTATAAAGCATTTTCTTATTAAGATTTTTATTCTCTTTAAAATTCATATAATAATATATCTGATTTTATTGATACATCTATGAGAAATGGGAAATTTAAAATTGTATTATTATTTTCATTTTTCTTTTATTTATCATATATACTTCTTGATTTTACGCCCATATAACATATTCTTTTTCTAAATCAAAATATCTTGATTCTTCATCATTTAATAAATCTAGATAAAAGTCAGATTCATTTGAAAATTTATTATTTGAATTTACTTTATATAAAACATCCATTAATTTAAAATAGTTATAGATATTTTCAGTATTATCTTATTCTATTATCATAACTACAATAAATGTTTTCAAATTCATCAATATATTAAGTAAATCATTTTATTAAAATTGTGATAATTTATTTATCTTTAAAAAATATTTATTTAAATAGTTAATTTCTGTATTAAATCAATTATTATAAAAAAATAGTTAAAATTAATAAATTGTTTTTTAAATCTATGTCATAATGCTAAATGTATTGAATTTTTTAAAAATTAATTATAATTATTAAAAAAAAGTGTAATTAATGAAAATATAATACCATAATTGTAATCCAATATTAATTTAAACTGTTAAATACTTACAATATCATTTAACTTTATTCAATGTTATCGGTATCAAATATGTTTTTTAGTCTAAAATTTCTGATATATTATTCAAATAATTATTCATCTGAGCTATTTTCATATAGATTCTATTAATAAATATAAAAAAACAATTAAATTCTAAGTTTATTAAGCATCTAAATTATCGCTACATATATTAAATATAATTTCTTTATCATTTAATGCTTCTAATAATAAAGCAGCTATTTAATTTGGATTCAAATGTTTATTATCTATTTTAGGATTTTTAGCACATAATTAGAAATCACATGTTTATCTATAGCACCCTGTTTCAATTCTCTACTTTAGCTAATCAAATAAAATCTTAAACTATTCTTATTACAATTTACGATTCATTTATAATATATTATTAAAAAATATAATATTATTATTATATATCAAAATAATAAAATATGATGAACGAAAGAACTTACTTAAATTTTATTGTCCTTATATATTTAATATCAGGATCAGCAATTATAATATGTAAAAATTATAATAATAGGTTTAAAATGGTAAAATTCATTTATAGTTAAAAATCATTATTTTAATCATCCTTGCATGTAAACATTATAAGTATTTGTTGCTGAATTTGTAGTAGGATTAGTGTTTCTTTTTAGAACTAATTTTTTTACTAATTAAATTGAAAATAAAAGAATTTAAAATGCGAAATTATAAGTTTATTAGTGTATATTTAGGGAAAATATTCAAACTATTAATTTTTATATTTAATTATACCAAGTTTCATGGATATATATTCGACTGGACTATAATATTTAAGTTTATTATTAATTGATGCAAGTACTTTTTAAGTAAATAATAAATTACAAAAATTTTAGATTTTCAAAGGAGGAATGATAGTATTTGTAGCATTACTATCACGTTATTTTTTAAATCTAAAGTTTAAAGCCAATCATTATGTTGGAATATTATTTGTTTTAATGGGAATATATGTTGTAGCAAAATCAAATTTTTAAACTAATTCAAATTAGTAAGATTATGAGAAATATATTACTGGAATTACTGTATTAATATGCAGTTTGCTTTTTTAAGGAGGATTTTACGTTTCTGAAGAAATTATCATAAAAAATAATCATTTTGAGCCAGAATAGATAGTAGGAACTGAAGGTAATATTTGATAAAATTAGGATTTTTTTGCTGCATGATGTTTATACCAATAGTAGTTTATGTAACTTTAAATCCCATTAAACCAGGGTCATTTAGAGGTGGTACTGTAATATTTTTTATTTTTTAGATAATAAATGGTGAGTTGTATATCGATGAGGCTTCAATGTTTTTTGAATAATTATTTGCTGATAGTAATAATATATAATTTTAATTTGATAAAATTAGACACATTACTTTTTGCAAATCTTTGTGCATTTGCATTTGAATCTATATTTTTTACTGCTGGTGTTATGATTACATAAAGAAAGAATTGTTTAACCAGATCAATTTTAGATTAGTCAAGAACTGTAATAATATGGTTTGCTTGTTTGATAATAGGATGGGAAAAATTTAATACTTTATAAGTAATATTTTATATAATTAGTTTATAGGCTTTATTTTGTTAATATGGGGAAATTTTATATATCATTAATTGATAGATATAGATTGGATAGCTTAGGATATTTATGAAGCATTCGAATCAATATAATTATTATTTAAAAAAAAGAATAAAAAAAATTATAACAATGATTATGATAAATAAAGTTTAATTTAAAAAAGTAGCGTATAAGATTCTTTAAATGATGAATTTATTTAATTATTTGATAGTAATATTAGTATAGATTAAATAAATGATGGATTTTAAAAATTACTTTAAAAAAAGAATAAAAAAGATAGAATTAAAGAGATTATGACACCAAATAGACATATGAAAAAAAAATAACTACTATATTAATTTGATTAAGGGGTAAAATGATAATAATTTAGAATTCTAATATATTATTGATAATTTAATTCTATTAACTTTTATATTCATAATCTCAAAAATTTCATTTTCTTTAATGAAAATGTTTAAAAATCTTTAAAATATTTTTTTTAACATTCAAATGAAATTCTATTTTTTACAAAAATTTTCAAAATATTTTATATAATCACTAAAATTTTACTTATAATTTAAATAATCTTCATCTAATAATTCATAATATAAATAATAAAAAATCTATAATCTATAATATTTTCATTTGTAGTTTTACTCATAAATACTAATGAATTATCCTTTTGATATTTATTAATTTAAATGAATCTTTAATATTCAAATTAAACTTAATCTTAAGCCCCATATTTTTTTTATTTTTCAACTCCATTCAATGATTAAAAAGAGCTTAAGTTTGTTGTTTCCTTTTAAAATGGGCCATCTGGATTTAATGATCTAAATAACAAAAATAAACTTATGTATTCCTTTTTACTGATCTTTAATCATTTTTATAATTTTAAGATCAATAGTCTATTAATTTTTTGGGAATTATTATCTATAAGAGGTTTTAGTATTTGATTTTAATCCATTTAGAACTGGGTATTCATTAGGAGGAATCTATCTTTCTGTCGCTTAAGCCCCCCAATCTAAATAATTCATCTTTTTTCTATTAAAATTACTTTATTATTAGACACAGATGTAAATGGAATGTGTGATCTTACATCATCTTTTTTAATAATTACTGGCGCTTAAGGAGCATCTCCTTATTTATGTTTTGACTTTTTTTATATATGATACTTCACTTGTGGTTATGAATTAATTTGGATATTTTTAAGTACCTTGTATTTTTGAATTTTATTGTTTTTTTTATTTATTATTATCTTTTAATTATTAATTATTATTATTTTGATAATTCTCCTAATAGTTCGATTTTATCATTTTTCTATTATCAAATTAAACATTTATTTTAGGAGTTGGACCTTTTGGATTATTAAATTTATGATTTTATAACTCATTAAAATATGTAGTATTTTTATCATTTAACTGATTTAAATGACCTTTAAGATTGCTTATTGCTTAATTTATTTTTTAATCTAACTATTCATTATGTATTTTTTATGCTGTTTATATCATATTGATTTTATTAATTATATAACATATTTTATAAGGTTAAGTTAGGTTTTTTAAATTTAAAATATTTATTTTTTATATTTAATATTTTTTAGTGAATCTATAATTTTTATTAAAACCATTCATAATAACAAAATTTATATTTTTATTATTTTGTTAATTCTAAACTATTAATTTTTTAATTCTTTAATAAATATATATTAAAAATGTCTTTAAGATAAGCAATGAAAATAAAGTAGAAAAAAACTTAGCAATAAGAAAATTCTGAAAATAAATAAGAAGACGAAGATGAAGATGATATATATTAACCAAAATAAAAATAATTTTTTTAATAATTAGAATAAGATGAAGAAGATGATGAAGAAGAAGAATAAGAAGAAGAATAATAAGAATAAAAAATTATAGTCAAATAATAATAATAAAAAAACAAAAAAAAAAAATAGCCTTAAAAATAAAAAATATCAGATGATTTTGATATTTTAGATGATTTATAAATTTAAGAATAGCCATAATAAGAGATAGAATAAAATCCATGTTTACCTCTAAAATTACCAAATTTTAATTATAATAAAGAATTATAAAAATATTTCAAAAATTAAAAATTAAGCGAAACAGAAAAAACAAATAAATAAGATAAAAGAATGAGAATGATAAAAAAATAATAATTTAAAACATATTATCTTTCATTTTAAGAGAAATTCATGAAAGTATAAGAACGATTTACATGTTAAATAAATTCTGTAGAATAAGGATTAAAAATGTATGATTTTGTTCCAAGTTAGAAATATATTGAATTATAAAATACATATGAAAGTTTAAAAAATACAATGGACCCTCAAAATAGTCTTAATTTTTTATAAAAAAATCCATTTCATGCAGAGGCTCTTTATGATATGTCTGATTTTTTTACAATTTAAGGAAATTTTAAAGAGGCTAATAATTTATTAGAAAATTTACTTTATTTTTATGAGGATAGTTTTAATTATGAGATTTCATAAATTTTACATTAAGATAATATAAGTGTATAAATAAATTACAATAAATGGTCAAAATAATTCTTTTAATGTTTATTTAGTATGATTAATATTTTAAATAAAAAAGGATGTTATAAAGCAGCTTTGGAGTATAATAAATTATTGTTAAGAATAAATTATATTAGTGATCCTTAAGCCTGTTTATTTTTAATCGATTATAGTGCTATAAGTGCTTAAGATTATAAATTTTTACATAATTTTGTAAAGAATTATGGCCAATAGTTCTATAATTCAGATAAATTATCTATTTTATATATGCCAAATATGATATTCTCTTTAGCACTTTCAAAATTTTTACAAAATTAAGAAATAGTTGATATTAATGATTCAGATTTTGAAATTTGTAAAAATTTCAAAAATAATGATCATATTTCTCAAAATTGTAATGTTTTATTAATGATTGCCATATTGTTATATCCTACGTGTTTTGAAGGAATTGTGGGGTCTGCTGAAATGTGTAAATAATAAGCTTTTAGTAATAAATTTAAAAATTAATATTAAAAATAGCATTTGAAAGAAATAATGAAACATAAATTTTTTGAAAATAATGAAACACCATATTATACTTTCTTATAAATATAAAATGAATAAGATGTTAAAGGCCTTACAAAATGTATAGAGATATATATAGAAAAAAGTAAAATTTTATGGAAATCCCAGTAAGTTGTTGTATGGGTAAAATATGTAATTGGTGCATTATTGAATTTTTTGGATGATTTTGACTATGATGAATTTAGACAATATTTAAGTAGTGAAAATTTTGATGTAAACTTACCATTTTAATTTAATCGATATGTTGATTAAAATATGAACAATTTTTCTGATAATTAAGCAAGATTAGATATAAATGATATTTAAGATAATTAATAATAATAATAATAATAATAACCAGGAATGAATGTTATTAATTATAATCAAAATATGTTAGGGCTACTATTAAATAGCGTATTACCATGGAATCATATATAATAAGAATAAAATAATGAATAATAATGATAACTATATATTCAACAAAATATATTATTTTCCTTGTTTATAATAAAAATTTATATTTTAAAAATAATCATCCTTAAATATTAAATTAATATCCTGGCTAATATCGTGCATTTTTCATGTAATGAGATGTTGTTAAATTTTATTTTTATTAAGCAATTTAAGGTTTATCTTCATTTTTTTAATGATTTCCTTTATTTTCATTATATCGATTTTTATTTTATTCACTAATATATTAAGTATTAATTTCTTTATAAAAAGGGACTTGAAAATATGGATGTAATAAGCAATCCATAACGCTAGGTCTACTCATAGGATTGTATTATAGCATTTTTTATATTAAATCAATCGCTAAATCATTTGCTTATGGTATAAGTTCTTTTAAGTTTTTTTTTTATATATTTGGAAAGACAAATCCTATTTTTTAACTTAATTTATATCCATCAGGCCATTCTTCTTTAGTAGGAGAGCCTAAAACTTAGCAAATTTTAATTATTTGATCACTCTCTGATTCTCCTGGAAATAGAGGAAAATTTTTATAAAGTTCGCCCATTATACATCCAATTGCAAATATATCTATAGGTGCATTATATAATTGAGACCTCAATATTACTTCGGGAGCTCTGTACCATCTTGTACTAACATAATCAGTCATAACTCCTTTGAATTAAATGTCTTTAACTAAGCCAAAATCACCTACTTTAATAGTACCATGATACTCTAATATATTTTCAGGTTTTAAATCTCTATGAAATAGATTTTATTAATGCATATAAGAAATTCCTTATAATGTTTGATATATTATATTTCTAATTTCTATTTCTGATAAAGATTATTTATCTTTTAGATGTTAATATATGTTTTATTCCATATATTCAAAAACGAAATATAAATCATTATTTTATTTTATTATTTCTAATAATTAAACAACATTTGGATGCGATAATTTCAGCAGTGTTTTTATTTCAGGCAATTTTATACAATCTTCCCATTTATATATCTTTTTTTTCATCTTTTTTATTGCTACTATTTAACCAGTTTACATATTTTAAGCTTACATCACTTAACCGAATGTACCGTCTCCTAAAATTTTACCTATTTTATAATTTTCCATAATATAAAGTTTAAATGTTAATTTTAATATGTTATGATTCTGTGAAATATTAACAAATATAGATATACGAAAAACGTTTTTATAATAGATTTAATAAAATAAATTTTAGATAATTAATCAAACAATAAGATTAGAATTTTATTCTAATAAAACATTATCTTTGTTTTAATCTTTAAGTTTCAAATATACTAAGAAAATACTATAAAATCCAAAAATAACAGATAAAATAGTGAAAATTATAACTACACTATCTTTTTCATGTAATATAACATAATAGTCTTAAAATTTTTTTAAAGCCTTATAATTATATATTTTACTTCGTCATCTGTAAATTTATATTATATTTCTTCACTATATAAAGGAATAATTAAATCTTATTTGATATAATCATCTTAAAGAAGTAAATTTTATTTTAAGTCTACAAAATATAAAAGATTTTGGTAAAAATTAACTGTTTTACCTGTATTTATTTCAACTTCATAATAATTATCAGTATTTTTCTATTTTTTACTAATATAATCTTTATCTATAGTAATTTTAGAATATAATTATTAATCACCTAAAAAATAAATGCAAATTACTGTGATCAAAAAAGCCTTACATTGCATATAAAGGATAGTTGTATATTTTTGATAAATTATACCCTCCTTTATACAAATTATTATAATCTTAACTTATTTAATAGTTCTCTGGACTATATTCATATTTATAACAGTCATATTATTGATTACAAGTTGTCTTTTAAATTTAATTTAATCTATTATATATAAATTTTACTTTATATTTCTTTTAAATTCATAATTAAATAAATTAAGTTCATCATTTTCTTTTAAAAATGGCTTAAAACCAAATCCATCGGTTCCTTTTATCTTAAACGATTTATTATATGGCTATTATATATCTAAAACATTCACACCACCATTGTCATATGTTTATAAACTATATATTATATCATTTCCATATAATTTTTTCCAATCTGCTACATTCTCATAATCATCTATACCTGTTGATAGATAATTCAATTTATTTATATCTACTTCTTAATTTGATTTTTCATTATTTAATTTTTCTATATATTTTAAAATATACTTAAATAAACCAAATCTGTATTATTTGGGAATCCACCTTCTAAAATTGATATATCTTTTAATTTCTACTTATAATAATCAGGCGCTCCCCATAATAATTATTTATAAGATTTTTTTGTATATATTCCATTAAATAAGTATTATACTATTAGATTCTTTATGAACCCACTTATATATTATACATCATCTTATTCTAGTTTAAATTATTCTTTTATTTATTAATAATTTTATTATTATACAAGTTAATTAAATTATTTAAGCTAATATGCATTTAATATCCCTTTATATTATATTATTTTTACCTCCGTATTTATAGCTTATCAAATCATGTAAAATATCTTAATTTACAGTATATTATTTTTCTTTTTTATCTTAAGAATAACTAGAAATTTCTGGCCTAAAATTTATAAATAAATCTGGAGACCATTATTATAAAGAAGTATAATTGGCATCAAAATATGTGGTTGATAAATTAGATGTTATTGGAATGCCCCAAATTTATTGAATCATTAATTCTTAACTTTAGCATCTTGAATTGGCGCAATTGTATCTTTCTTTAAAACTTTTTTATATTTCATCAAAATAAGTCTTATAAATTGATTAATTCAAAAAATTATCAATATCTTTTTATTCTATTTTTAATTTTAGAATTAAATAATCCATTAATGATTATTTTTATTATAAAAATAGACTTGACCATAAAGCTCCAGCATCAATATTGCTAATTAAATTGAAAGTCATATCATCACAAATACTATAAATTATACTATTTGAAAATGCTCCGTTGAATATTTACTCACAAGTTTTTGATTCGGAAATGAATTTTTTATATAATCCTTTAGTGGTCATATTAAGCAATAAATAATCTTAAACAAATTGACTAACACTGGATAAAGCTACTGACCCCATGAATGAAATCGATCTTGTTTCATCATTTTAATAGAATTAATTTATATAAGATATTAATGTTTATATTGTGTCACCTTAATTATTCAATCCTAAATTTTAAGCTATTTTGTATTATAATTTTTATTATTCATTATCTTTTATAAATTTCATATTTTTAAAATTAAATATTGTTTAATCATTTTGAAGAATTGTTTTATCTTATCCATATTGTAAAATTTTTGTCCATTTTGTAATATCTGTATCAATTTATTTATTTTAACTATGGAAATAAAATTCCTATTATTTTGGAATTGTTGAATTTAAATCAGAAATTCCATTTATAAATATTTTTTAATTTTTAAACAAGTTAAGTTATGTAACCCCACAGCGTAACCACTAAATTACGACTAATTAATCTATTGTGCACTATTATAATTATTAATCACAATCTGAATAATATTCTGATATTAAAGCATTTATTATCAAATATATTTAATTTATTTTTGAGTTTTTACCTATTGATATTAAAATTTATTAAAATTTATTAAAATTTATTAAAACTTATTAAAATTCATTAAAATTCATTAAAATTTATTAAAAATCATTAAAATTTATTAAAATTTATTAGAATTTATTAAAATTTATTAAAATTTATTACCTATTAATTATAACATAGTCTCATTATTCAAATTAAATTTAAGTTTAATGTCATTATAAATTTAATCTTCTTAATATTTATTATTTATAATGATTTTTACCCAATTTTAAAATGTATCATAATTGTTCCATCCATATTCTTTATCATTGAATATTTATATAGCTAAATTATTGTCACCTACAATATTACTTAATAATTTGAACATTTAATTATTTTAGTCTAAATTTTCATTTTAATTATAAAATATTTAGCTATATAAATATAAAGATTATACATTTGATAAGAAAAATAATTAGGAATAAACTATTCTCTAATATGATTAATATATTAAAAAAATTAGATAACAAATTATTTTTAAAAAGGTTGATTTTTTTCCATTTCATAATTTTGTATCAATCCTAAATTAATTTGGGAATATTTTTCTTCAACTGATTTTGTGTCATTTAATTAATGATTAAATGAAGTTTTAAAAGAAATTTAATTATTTGTCTAATAATATATAAATAAACATTGGGCATATACACTGGATCTTAGTATTACAATTAATATAGATATTTTATAGAGTTAGATGATTTATAATCTATGATATTACTGTTCAAATCTTAATTTCCTATATCATACAAAATTATTTCATTTTCTATGTTTTTTGAGTGTTAATAGCTATACTGACCCCATATTGAGTATTTATTACTTTTATAAATTAATAGAAATATAATATAAGAATTTTAGTTTCAGTAAAAATATTAAAAATATATACCTTGTTAATGGAATGTCATTTTTTATCTTTTTATCCAAATAAGATTGAAGTTGAGATTACAAATCAAATAGTATTATTATACTCGCAATAAAAAATATAAAGGATAGCTATATTTTTGGACACTTCAAAATTTCTATTATTCCCATTTAAATTTTTGTAATAATACGTAAATTTTCAATTGTTAAATTCAATTATTGTTAAATTATTTAATATTATAATAAAACCATTATAATTATTAATTATAAATTTTATAAAAAATATACGAAAATTTATTAATCTCAATTTTTGCCATTTTTTTTTGATTTTACTTTTAC